>Ga0075883_119_pt2 | contig 3145 bp, 4 predicted proteins | sample RifGroA1_FD_68306 | JGI IMG/M metagenome (GOLD analysis project Ga0075883, IMG submission 68306) | Parcubacteria (Azambacteria) bacterium GW2011_GWA1_44_9 | reverse complement strand
TATGCCGCCTTTCCGAGTGGCCGATAATTACATATTCGCAGCCCAAATTTTTAAGCATGAGCGCGGAGATTTCGCCGGTATAAGCGCCCCGCTCGGCAAAACTGATGTTTTGGCCGCTTAATTTTATTTTTTTAGGAAGCGCTTTTTTAACCGCGTCAAGATAAGTAAACGGCGGCGCGACAATCAACTCAACATTATCCGGCAATTTTTTGTCGGCCAAATTGCGAACAAGCCGCTGGGTTTCTTCTAATGAGGAAGGGTTCATCTTCCAGTTGGCGATAATAATTTTTCTGTTCATATTTTTGGATTTATTTTCTCCCGAAAATTTTATTAAAATATTTTTTGATTTCCTTTTTATGCTCTTCACTTTTTAATATATGCAATACCGGCGGCGTTAGAGAGGCAATAATTATTATGATAATAATCGGAATTATATATTTGTCCACGTCAGGTATAATATTGCCCAAAAAATATCCGGCCAGCGGCAATCCTATGGCCCACAAAGCTGCTCCGATAATGTTATAAAACAAAAAAACCGAATATTCCATAGTTCCAACTCCGGCAATGATCGGAGCGAATGTTCTTATCACCGGCATAAACCGGGCTAAAATAATGGTTTTGCCGCCGTGATTTTCATAAAAAATCTTAGCTCGTTCAAGATGGCTTTTTTTAAACAGCAGAGAATCTTCTTTCATAAAAAGCATGGGGCCGGTTTTTTTGCCGAAAGCATAACCGACACTGTCGCCCAAAACCGCTCCGATAAAACATAGAATTATAAGAACAACAACATTGAAATATCCTTGCGAAGCCAGAAAACCGGCGGTAAAAAGCAGGGAGTCTCCGGGAAGGAAAAAACCGAGAAAAAGGCCCGATTCGGCAAAAACAATACCCAGAAGACCTAAATATCCCGCCGCTTTTATGAATGTTACAAGGTCAAACCCAAAAAATGGTTCCATTTTATTTATTCTTTAGCGTTTTAGCCGCTTCCTCCGGCGCTACGGAAATGACACTGAGGCCGGTGCCCAACTCAACGCCTCCGCCTGTTTCAAATTTTGGCAAAATTTCTATGTGCCAGTGATAATGGTTAAAATCGTGATTTTTGCCGATTGGCGCGGTGTGAATGAAAAAATTGAAAGCCGGATCTTTTAGTTTTGTATCAAGCCCCGAAAATACAAATTTCAGGGCTTTGGCAAAAGACAATAATTCTTTATCCGTAATATTCTCAAAGTAAGCGGAATGTTTTTTAGGAAAAATCCTTGTTTCGAAATCGGCTTTTGACGCGAATGGAGCGATAACAACAATATCTTCGTTTTCATAAATCACTCTTTTTTGTTCTTTCAATTCTTGTTTTATTATTTGGCAGTGAACGCACCGGCGGTTTTCGTGGAAATACTTGCGGGAACCGTTAATACTGTGGCTTACGTCGGGCGGCACAATCGGCAAGGCCAGAATTTGAGAATGAAGGTGGGGCACCGTGGAACCGGATTCTTTTCCGTGGTTATGGAAAATGGATATATATTCAATGCATTTTTCTTTTGCCAAACTTAAATAGCGATCCCGGTAAGCCATAAGGATTTTTTTTATTTCTAAAACGCCGTATTGCGCCAAATAGCGATCATGGTCTCTTAAAATTACAAGTTCATGAAAACCCGCGCCTCGCCGCGATTTATAAATGCCTTTTTTAAAAATCAAACCGCACCCCCCATGTTCAACCGCCGGATATTTATTGGGAATAACCTGCAAGAACCAATCGCTTCTCGCTTCATTTTGATAAACCAAAACCGGCGGTAAATTGCCGAATTTTGAAAGATTGTCAAAAGGACATCTATTTTTTGGAAGTTCCGTTTTTATCCTTCCCTTAAATTTATGCCTCCGCCCCCGGATGGGCGCCAAAAGTATCCAATCGCCCGAAACCGGGTCTTGGCGCAATTCCGACGCGGAATTAATTTCTATTTTTTTATTTTTCATAGTTTATAAGCATTAGTCCACAGATACCATCTTATTTTAGCCAGTTCTTTTAAAGTTTCGAAATAACCGCCAAAATTAACTTTGGACCCGGCCGGATTATTCCAAGCCACCGGCAGTTCTTTAATTTTATAACCCAATTTCTTGGCTAAAGCCAGAACTTCTATGTCAAATCCCCAGCGGTTGATTTTGGTTCGCGAAAAAATATCTTCGGCCGCTTTAGCGGTAAAAAGCTTAAAAGCTCTTTGAGTATCGCGAATGCTCCAGAGTCCGGCAACGATTCTGATAAGATATTTTGAATACTTGCCCAAAAGTCGGCGATACCACTGGGCATGTTCATAAACCTTGGCGCCCTCAACTTCAATAGAACCGATGACCATATCGTAACTTTCAGAAAGATAGGGCCAGAAGTTTTCAATTTGTTCTATTGAAATCGCGTTATCGGCGTCAATAAAAATACGAAAATCGCCTTGCGCCTGAAGCATCCCTTGGCGCACTACGTAACCCTTGCCGTTATTTTTGGTGTTGGCGATTAAAATAAATTCCGGCTTATTGCTGACAAACTCGGAGACCGTTTCCACCGTGCGGTCATGACTGCCGTCAGAAACAATAATGGCTTCCCAAGAATAGTTTTGGTGGATAAAATAATTATAAATCGCCTCAAGAGTAACCTTGATGCGATTTTCTTCATCATAAGCCGGAATAACAATGGAAAGGCGTTTTGGCATTATACTTATTCTATCAGAATTTATCCTTAAAATTCAACTTTTATCTAAATAACTTTGCAAGATGATGGCGGCGGCGGCGGAATGTACATTTTTAGCATTGGATTTTTCCGCTTCCTTGCTCGTAAAAATTTCATTCTCAAAATCCAAAGAAACTTCAACTTTTGTAATTAATTTTTCGGCCCAATTTTCAACCTCCGTTGTTTGCGCTGTCGGCTTCATTTTTTTATTCAAAGGCAAACCGATGATGATTTTATAAACCTCTTCTTTTTTTATAATTTCATTTAAAATGGAAAAAAACTTGGAATTATTTTCCAAAGTTTTGTATGGAAAAGCCAGTTTCCGTTCATCGTCGGAAATCGCCAGCCCCATCCATTTTTGTCCGTAATCTATTGAAAGAATTGTCATAGACCTAATTTACCTAATAAAAATAAATTTTGCAAAAAAAGGGGGCC
>Ga0075883_112_pt1 | contig 3294 bp, 3 predicted proteins | sample RifGroA1_FD_68306 | JGI IMG/M metagenome (GOLD analysis project Ga0075883, IMG submission 68306) | Parcubacteria (Azambacteria) bacterium GW2011_GWA1_44_9 | reverse complement strand
CAATCGCCCCACGAGTGGGATTTTTCGCGAGATGTCCTGGTGGTTTCGTCATTAACATGCGATTTCTATTGCCCAGAAAACAGCCCCATCCAGCTAATGAATAGTAATATACTCCCAATATCATTTTGATGCCTAAAACACCAGAATGATGCCGAAAAACGCATCAAAATGGCTAAATTGATGCCTGAAGTTACATAGTAAATTAAACCTAAAAGACTGGTATTTAAAAGCCATTGGTGCTACTTTGTATGAAATATGGCTCAACAATCTAAAGAAGACATAATCCTAACAGAATCCTTCGAGGGTGGCCTTAAGCATTCTTTATACTCAAACTTTAGGAAGTGGACGGAGGCGTTTCTTGAACTCATAGATAATGCCGTGAGCAACAGAATACCAGGCAAACAAATCTCCATAGTAATTCTTACCTCTTCAAAGATGATGGAGATAATTAACAAGGGAGGCTATGGAATGGATATCAAAGAACTCCAAGAGTTTTTACAATGGGGAAAAATAAAACCCCGACGAGACTATGACTTGGGAGCTTATTCTCAGGGCGGTAAGTCGGCAATGGGTTACCTCGGCAGAGCCATGAAAGTCAGGGCTTCCCCAAATGGTAAGAAACAAATGTACACAATGGAAGATAGCGAACTCCATGATTACAAACTTAAGAGTTTCAGGGTTACAACCTTGGACGCCCCATCTTTAGATGGACTCGTGGACATAGAAGTTACTGGTCTTTCGAGAAAAATAAATGGCGAAGAGCTGGAGATTCTGGTCGCAAATATCTACAGACCGCTCATTTTGAACGGCAGCATAAATGTAACTCACAACGGAAAGAAGATTAAGGCGGATGATTTCCCGCTGGACACAACTTTTAATATTCAAAAATTTGATTTTACTACCCCGCAAATGATAGCACTCGGAGGAGGTCAAATAGGAACACCAAAAAGAATACACGGATGGATTTATTGCTGATAAAGAATTTTTCGGACACCCAGACGCTCATTATAAGCAGACATTGAACTTCCTTTTCGGAGAGGTACATTTGGACCATGTGTCCGCCACAACTAATAAGACTGACTTCGACAGAGATTCACACGAATGGTTAGTGGTACAGAGGTTGATGTTTCCGATACTCAAGCCCCACATAGATGACTTGCTCGGGAGAGATATACAAGAACCCAGCGATGAAGAAAAAGAAAGAGTAAAAACAGCAAAGGAACTGGTAGCGGAACTGATGAAACTGAAAAAGATGGAGCTAGAGGGGCCGGCCATGATAGATACGGAGGCATACGGTCAAAAACCGAAAGAACATGAAGGTAACGGTAAAATTAACGAGAGAAAAAATCAAAGACAGAATCAACCCAGAACCCCTCCACCTGCAGATGCCATTGGCAAAAGAAGAAGGTTAAAAGAATTTTTAGATTGGGCCGTCAGACCGATGGACGAAGCCATCAGGAGTGTTATTGAGGAAAAAGAAGGAAAGAAGATTCTCGTAATCAACAATCTTTTCCCTGGCTTTAAGGCGGCAAAGGGTCATACACTCTATCTTATCGAGACTGCGGCTATACAGCTATCAAAACCCGACAAAGATGAAAAGGCCACCGTAGAAGAATACGTGGAATCTTTTGACAGTCTCTATTCTTTTTTCTGCACCCATCTAGATAGCGCAAAAGAGACCCTGCAGAAGAGAAAAACAAAAATCAAAGCCTAGGATTTTCCTCCTAAATTTGGAGTTGGCAATTTCCGCGAAGAGGCTATTTTACTTGCTCTAGAGATATTCAATAAACCTACTATCTCGTATAGACTTGAGGCTTTCTGTTTCTTTTATATAAACGCTTGGGAACTCTTAATGAAGGCTTATCTGATTGAAAAAGGACGGGGTGTGAATGTCATTTATAAGGAAGATGGAAAGACCATATCTTTAGATAGATGCTTGAACCTTATTTTTAATACCGCCGAAGAAAATGCCGTAAAACATAATATCAGAGACGTTGCTGACTTAAGAGACGAAGCCACCCATTTAATTATTCAGGAATTGGAAAAGGTTTATGTTGGTTTGTTTCAAAAAGGTATTCTACATTATTTAGAATATAGAAAAAAATGGTTTGGAAGTGGAATAAAGATAAGTCCACGGATGATTACTTTAGTTCTTGATTTTGACCCAAGAAATATAGCCGTTGTTAAAATAAAATCAAATTATGGTAAACAAGTTGCTGATTATTTTGAGAAAACACAAACCAAGATTATTAAAAACATTAATAAATACGGTAGCAATTACTCAATCCAAATCGGGTACAAACTAGCCCTCGTTCCGAATCCAAAAAATGCAGACTTTACTGTTGGGAAGGCAATCAATAGTAGCCCTAGTAATGGAATTTTTATAGAAGTGCCTAAGGATATTGCCAAAACCCATCCCTACCTATCAACAAGATTGATAGGATTAGTAAAAGACAAAACGAAAGTTAAGTTCGGGTTATATGAATTATCAGCCCTAAAGCATTTTGAAAAAATTGACGACAAAAGATACCCTAATTTTATATATAGAAATAGTGTATACAAGAACCCGTCTCCCCAATATTCTCAACAATTCTTAGACCATATTATAAAAATGACCACTAAAAAAGATTATCTTCAAAAATGTATAGAAGCATATAAACAACGTCCTAAATCTGTTGCCCAGAAAACAATAGACAAAACTTAGGAAAAGGCGTATAATATAATCACAATCAATTTAGCCTAAACCTGTTAGAATAGCAGGCATGGCACCAAACACCACGAACATACTGACCCCGTCGTCAGCTCCATGTTCGTGGTCTATGCCCGAAAGGGTATAGGAGGGCGCAAGCTCTCGGCTAGCGGCGGGTTTTGTGTTATGTATAACATCAAGAACAATCAGGGTGGGTTTGCTATGATACCAGCCATTATAATCGTTGGCATTTTTGTTGCTATCATGGTGTTTGGAGATAACTATTCTGATAACCAGAAAGCTGATATCTCAAAAACACTTAAACAATCCCAAGAAACCCCTCAGATTTCAACCGAAAAAACTACTCCCACTCCTAGACCGCTACCAACCTTAATCTCTGAACCAACAATCTCACTAGTACCCGAATCCTCCCTTTTTCTTTTAAAAAGTCAGTGTGCACAAATGGGCAGAACTTTTCAGGACAAAGAGGACTATGATAATAAAACCAGCAATCCAATCTATCTTGTGTATCTTAATAGGGAATTTGGGTACAGTAAGAATATCAACTCTTGTTATTTTTCACAGGAGGTTATGATGTTAGGTCC
>Ga0075883_131_pt1 | contig 4382 bp, 5 predicted proteins | sample RifGroA1_FD_68306 | JGI IMG/M metagenome (GOLD analysis project Ga0075883, IMG submission 68306) | Parcubacteria (Azambacteria) bacterium GW2011_GWA1_44_9 | reverse complement strand
GGGCGATCAGAAAAAGCTGGCAAGCGCCTCAAGCACTCTAACTTATGCTATTATCGGATTAGCAGTCACAATTCTGGCCTTTGTAATTGTGCGCGTAGTGCAATATATTTTGAGGGCAAATGTGCAAATATGACAATAATCGCTGAATCGTTAGATTGTTTAATAGTTTAATTGAAACAACATTTGAATTTAGCAATGCAACTATATAACGATTCATCAATATAGCGATTTAACGATTTAACGATTATGAATCTCGCCCAACTTGGCACAATCGAACCACCACCGACAATTCCAACTGTCGACCCCGGCGGTGAATCATCATTTGTCGCCGGCATTGTCAGCGCAGGCCTTCAATTACTTCTAATTATCGCCTTCATTGTCGCACTCATTTGGACAATTCTTGCAGGCTACCGCTTCATCACCTCTGGCAGTGATGAAAAAGCTGTCGGCTCTGCATGGGCTCAAATTTACTGGGGTCTAATCGGCATGGTTGTTGTTTTAGCAGCTTTTGCTATAATGAGATTGGTAGAGACATTTTTCGGTGTCGACATTATTTCCGATACCTTTCTACTACCGCAAAGATGAAGGGGGTGAAAGCATGAAGCCAATATTAACAATACTAAAAACTGTAACTCCGCTTTTGATTTTGGCAATTTTTCTGGCTATGCCGCTAATTGCTTTTGCCCAAGGACTAGTACCAACGGATTTAAGGCAAACAGGTGATATAGTAGCCGTCATCAGAGCAATAATAAGATTCATTTTACTTGCTGCATTTATCCTGGCATTTATCTTCCTCTTGATCGGAGGGATCCGATGGATAACAGCAGGTGGCGATGAAAAGGGCGTTGCAGGCGCCAGAGGAATGATTACATCTGCTCTTATCGGTCTAGTTATAGTTCTGGTTGCTTACGCAATTATCAGACTTGTTGAGGTCTTTTTTGGAGTTACTATCATAAGCGGTACAACAACGCCCATACCTGGAATTCAGCCTGGTCAAGACATTGAACAAAATCCAATCGACCGGCTATAATTGGGTCTCGACAATTTTCGAACAATCTTAAATGACCCAAGGTCAAAACCTCCTCAGTCTTCATAGGAGAATATCATGGAATCTTCTCTAAAAAGACAAAAAATCATTCAGGCTATAATTTTTGCGGCCTTGATAGTTTTATTTGCCGCTGAACCTGTCCACGCTCTTAACTGTGGTGAACCTAATGCCCCGAAGTGCCTCAGCGAAATTACCGGAGTCTTGCAAAGAATTATAAGTTCTCTTGCACCGGTAGCAGGGATTGCATTTTTAGTCATGATCCTTATCGCCGGCTTCCAGTTTTTAACCTCCGGCGGTGACCAAAAGGCTGTTGCCGGAAAGCCAGTAGAGAGTAATTGCTGAATCGTTAACTCGCTAAATCGTTAAATTGATATTCGTAAATTTAATAAGGAAATTCAGTTCTTTAGGCAATTTCTGTATTAACTTCATAATAATTTTATAATCCTCCTCGCTTAAAAGTTCTCTTTCTTTTGTAACTTTTGCCCAATGTGCTGATTCATAAACCGAAGCTCTGGCATTATAGAAAAACTTAATTTTATCTTTTTTATGGAACCTGCCAAATCCTTCTGCAATATTCGCAGCTATAGAGTCGGTAGATCGTATCCATTGTAGCCCAACGGTTTTCTGGTCTAGAAAAGTCCACTCTTTTACTAACCTGTAAATGATATTTGATAAATCAGCTGAAATTTTATAAGAACTAAGGTCTTCTAGTTTAAAACTTTTTTTGCTACGATTCACAATTTGTCCAATTCAACAATTAAGCAATATAGCGATTTCACGATTAAATTACTCAGCAATATACCATAGATCAATCTAACAATATAGCAATGTAGCAATACAACAATCTATAATGTAACTATCAGCCTGTATGAAAATCTTAGCTGCCCTAAGAAAGTTAATCGCCTGCCCTGAGCGACTTGTCCTGAGTATTGCCGAAGGAAGTCGAAGGGTTAGTCATTTAGCGTTCGTCGCCATTCTTCTCACTTTTCTCTTCTCACTTTTCACTTTGACTTTGACTCACCCTGCTCTTGCGGCCGCACCCACCCCTCTCCCTTGCCAGAACCCAACTCCGCCTGACGATGAAATCCTAACTGACAATTGGCTTGTTGATGAAAATAAAAACCCCCCGCAACAACTGCAGCTAACAGCCTATAGATACGGCACTTATGGGGAAGAAGTTGACGTTACCGCAACTGCCACCTTCACCGTCGATTTTTCTACTCTTTCGGCAATCTTTGGCCCCCAAAATTCAAATTATCTGGAAGGCAAATTCCAGGATCCCGAGCATAAAAGTGCCAACGTTATCGGCCTATCACCCTCCGATTTTAGTAAATTCAATGGCCCCGGCCAAAAAGCTGTACCCCGGGCAGTACTTGACGAACTTCGCACAAAATACGTCCAGTATGTCAACGCCAATCCGACTTTGGCAGAATCAGGCGATACCTTCACCGATTTTGAAGGCAAAAACCCCAAAACAATCCACGATCTTGTCGAGGCTTTTGGTGATCCGGTCCCGCCATCTATGGGCACTAACAAAGACACCTGGCAGGAAGGTTGGGGTAAATACTGGTCCAAAATTCCCATTTCCTACAGCGAGTTTTACGAAGCCTATATCAATTTTCGCGCCCAGCACAAAGCAGGCTTCAACAGAATAGTTGACCCGGACTCAGAGGAAAACGGTGACTACATCAGCATGGTACTTCGAGGCGCCCTCTGCCCGTATCCACTTGATCGCACAATCACATTTGTGATGCCCGAATTTTTTAGAACAACCGCAGTTTCCGGCCAACTAAACCAGATTATCGTTCCCAAAGAAGCCCAGTCCTGCAATAGCAATAATTTAATTCTGGGAAACACCCAAAACTGTCAGCCCAAAAACTTGATAAGCAAAATAATAGATACCTGTTTGAGGGCTTTCACCAACAACCCGGTATCAAACGCCCTCAAAAAGGTTGTCAAAATTTCCCTAAATCTACTAAGTCCCCAAGCAGCACTGGCAGCCGAAGATTTTCCCGAAAGAGACACAAATTGTATTCGCGCCTACAAAGAAGGTAAAGAAGGCCAAGCTCCATATTGTGCCCTGCCGGCAGGTCAGGGGGAAAGCTGCACCAATCAGCAGGATAGTTTTAAATTGGACAAGGATAATCCCAACGTCATCTGTGATTTTACAATTACCTGGTCTCGACAAGATATGAAACTGGAAGTTGGCGAAGGAGAAAATCAATTCGACTGGTGCAGCGATACTTCTGGCGAAGTCACCTGTACTGTCACGGTCTATATCTGGCCGATTTTCAGAATCCCTTTCCAAACGGAAATCTGGAACAACACGCTTTACTCCGACACCGATCAAAACGAGCCCTTTATAGGCTCGCCGGGCTTTCAGAGAGAAGGCCAGCCGGGAGTCTATTCCTTCTTCAAACCAAGAGCAATTTTTGAAGATGAACTGGAAGCGGCAATTAGAAAATGTACTCTTGATAAATTTGACACTGGATCGCAAGCCTGTCAGTTCGTGGTTGATTACGTTAGTGCGAATATACCCCAAGGTCAGAAGTCGTCCCTTGAAAGTTGCGTAGGAGCAAATCTGATCACTAACCCCGAGCGTACTATCGAATGCATCACCAATATCGCCCAACATCTTGAGAAAAAACGCCCGGGCAAGGTAGCCGGGGCCCAAATTTCCGATGTTAACCGGCGCTTTATTGGCGGTACCGATTGTGCCAAAGAATTTGTCTGGCATAACGCCCTGTACCCCAGAGCCGCCCAACAGCAGTTCGGCATCACCAACGAATGCCCCCTGACCGCCGTCGCCCAACTGCCCGACCAAGGCCCGGGCCCGGGAACCGGCCCGCCACCGAGTGTAGAATGTGACGCTACAGGCATAGAATTTAATGGGGAAGATTGGGATATCCAAAATTACGTCGCATGCTATGCGACAGGTAAAACAATAAACGTCGATGGTCAGGATTTAGATTTGGCAACGGTAATGCTTGGTACCATGGGATATGAAAGTGGTGGGGGAGATTCTTGTGCTGTAGGCAATGCCGATGAAATAGGTGTGTTCCAATTCATGTCAGGTACTTGGTCAGGTTCTTCTGCAGCTCAAGCAGTTAGGACTGGCAACTACGTAGGTGAAGAAGGGTCGGTAGCTCGTGATTCAGGCTCTGCCAACTTCGGCGTCCCCCATTATCCAGATGGCTCTCACGCACGCGGAGTCTGCTGGGAAAACCCAGGCTCAGATAACCCTAGCTATGCTTCGGATCCAAATATGGGCCCCAACATCGACGATGGAGCCTGGAATCCCTACCTTCAAGTGAGATTAACCCACGATATGATG
>Ga0075883_129_pt2 | contig 5895 bp, 5 predicted proteins | sample RifGroA1_FD_68306 | JGI IMG/M metagenome (GOLD analysis project Ga0075883, IMG submission 68306) | Parcubacteria (Azambacteria) bacterium GW2011_GWA1_44_9 | reverse complement strand
TTAAATTATTTATTATATTCGCCGCGTCTGGGCGATTTTTTTATAATCTTAAACGCCTCTTCGGCGGTATCGACAATTGTGAATAAATAAAAATCCTTTTTGTCAATTGCCTGATACTTTTTACGATTATCAACTACTTTTCCAATTTAGTCAACACTTGTTCCAAATCTTGCGGCAAATCCGCCTCAAAAGCCATTTTTTTATTAAACAAACTGAAACTTAAATAATGCGCGTGCAGAAATTGTCTGCTTAATCCTTCCGGCATTTGCCGTTTTCCGCCGTAAACTTTGTCTCCAACAATGGAATGGCCGATTGACGCCATGTGGATTCTTATTTGATGCGTTCTTCCGGTTTTAGGATAAACCTCAACCAAAGAAAAATTTTTATATTTTTTTATTAATTTATATTCCGTCACTGCCAGCTTGCCCTTAATTTCTCTATCGGATCTTTTATCCGGATTCACAATCATCCTTCTCCTAAAATCTTTAGTTGAACGCGCCAATTCTGATATAATTTCTCCGCTATTTTTATTCAAATGCCCCCAAACCAAAGCGAGATATTTCTTAACCACATGCCCCTCCTGCCATTCCTTTTTTAAAAAATCAAACGCCTTTTGGTTTTTGGCGACGACCAAAATCCCTGAAGTGTCTTTGTCCAACCGGTGAACGACCCCCGGGCGCAAGTTCTCCTGCCCTGAGCTTGTCGAAGGGTCTCCAACGCCTTTTAATTCCGGATAACGCTTAAATTATTTATTATATTCGCCGCGTCTGGGCGATTTTTTTATAATCTTAAACGCCTCTTCGGCGGTATCGACAATTGTGAATAAATAAAAATCCTTTCTGTCAATTGCCTGATACTTTTTAAACATAATATCATTCATCCACTTATCGAGCTGGCCCCAAAAATCTTTGCCGATAAGTATTATCGGGATACGGCCAATTTTTTTAGTTTGAACCAAAGTTAAAATTTCAAACATTTCATCGAGCGTGCCGAAGCCGCCGGGAAAAAATACGTAGGCCTGCGCCGAAAAAGAAAGCATGGTTTTTCTGGCAAAAAAATAGTGAAAAGCGATATATTTTTTTATATAAGGGTTAATACGCTGTTCGTGGCGCAACTTGATATTTAAGCCGATTGAATCTCCTCCGCCTTCCACGGCGCCGCGGTTTCCCGCTTCCATTACCCCCGGACCGCCGCCGGTAACGATGCCGAATCCGCTTTTGGCAAGAAGCTGCCCCAATTTCCTGGCTTCCTCATACCAACGATCATTTTCGTTGAATCTCGCCGAACCGAAGAAAGTTACGGTATTTTTAAAATCGGCCAAAAACTGCCAGCCGTCGACGAATTCCGCCGCCACGCGCCAGATCCGCCAATGAGGCGAGGAACGGAAATCTTCCGGTTCCTTAACGGCCGGCAATTTTGACGCCGGCAAGTTTAGTATCCATCTTTTGTTATTTTTTTCCATAATGATTTTATTATTAATAATTTTTAATTTATAAATAATTATCCGGTGCGCGATAGAAGGATCGAACTTCTGGCCTTTCGCATGTCAAGCGAACGCTCTACCACTGAGCTAATCGCGCAAGGCAGTGGGCGCACTAGGATTCGAACCTAGAACCATTCGTGTATAAGACGAATGCTCTACCGTTGAGCTATGCGCCCCCTAATATATCATAACTTACAACAAAAATCCCGCTTTTTCAAGCGGGATTTTTGTTTTCATCGTATTTCTTAAGCCGCCCGCCTTTGGCGAGGCTCGCCCTTAGGCGGCCGCCATTATTATTTCAAACTCATCGCGTTCAATGGTTTCCTTTTCAATCAACTGTTTGGCGATTTTGTTTAATTTTTTCCTTCTTTGGGTGATTATTTTTTTCGCCGTTTCATAAGCCATATTCAAGAAATTTTTAATTTCCTTATCAACTATTTCGGCAACGGATTCGGAATAATTTTTATGGGCGCTAAGCTCGCGGCCCAAAAATATCATTTCGTCCTTATCGCCCAAAGCAATGGGCCCGATTTTTTCCGACATTCCGTATTCGGTAACCAAACTTCTGGCCAAATCGGTCGCCTTTTTAAGGTCGCTTGACGCGCCCGTAGTCAACTCTTTAAATACGATTTTTTCCGCCGCGTATCCGCCCATCAAAACTGCTAAGTCGGCCAAAAATTCATTTTTAGAATGGAGATGGCGATCCTCTATCGGAAGTTTCATTGTGTAGCCGCCGGCTTGCCCGCGCGCAATGATAGAAATTTTATGAACCGGGTCGGAATGTGGCAATACTCCGGCGACCAAAGCGTGGCCGGCTTCATGGTATGCGGCAATTTCTTTTTCGCGCTCCGAAAGAATGTGGCTTCGGCGTTCCGGCCCCAAAAGGACTTTCTCAATTGAATGATATAAAGTTTCCTGGTCAACCATTTTTTTATTTTGCCGCGCCGTTGAAATCGCCGCTTCATTTATAACATTGGCTAAATCGGCGCCGGAAAATCCCGGAGTGCGTTCGGCAATTCTTCTTAAATTAACTCCCTTATCCAGAGGTTTATCAATTGCGTGAATTTTTAAAATCGCTTCCCGGTCGTTGATATCGGGGATATCAATAACAATTCGCCGGTCAAAGCGTCCGGGACGCAAAAGAGCCGGATCTAAAATATCGGGCCGGTTAGTTGCCGCTACCACAATAATATTGGTTTCTCTGTCAAAACCGTCCATTTCAACTAAAATCTGGTTAAGCGTCTGTTCCCGTTCATCGTGGCCGCCGCCAAGCCCCGCGCCTCTCTGCCGGCCAACAGCATCAATTTCATCAATGAAAACAATGGAGGGCGCGAATTTTTTCGCCATAGCGAATAAGTCGCGAACTCGGGAGGCGCCGACGCCGACAAACATTTCAACAAATTCCGAACCGGAAATATAGAAAAAGGGCACGTTGGCTTCGCCGGCAACGGCCCGAGCCAAAAGGGTCTTGCCCGTGCCGGGCGCGCCGACCAAAAGCGCGCCTCGGGGAATTCGGGCGCCAATATCCAAGAACTTCTTTGGATTTTTCAAAAAATCAACAATTTCAATAAGTTCTTCTTTGACTTCGACGGCGCCGGCGACATCGGAAAACATAATTTTTTTTCGGCCGTCAAACGGTCCCGAAAGCCGCGCTTGCGACTTGCCGAAAGAAAACGCCCCGACATTGGCGCGATTGGCCTGCCGCGTCATATACCAGATTAAAAATCCTATCAAAAGAAAAGGCAAAACAATCGGCAAAATAGTCCCTATCCAGAACACCAGTCCCGAGTCCTTTTCAATTTGAATATCAACGGCGCTTAATTTATCGCCATCAACATTATAGTTTTTGAGGGTTTCGGTAAGGGAACTTTCAACTTCTTTTTTGGCAACAATTTGGCTGTTGTCTTTTAACGTGATTTGCAAATCATTGCTTTTGACGGCAATTTTTGAAACCTCACCATTGTTGATTTTACTAACCAATTCCGACAAAGTAATGGTTTTTGGCGCTTCAAAAGCCGATGACAAATAGGCAAAAATAAAAGCGATGGCGAACAGCGCTCCCAGCGCGATAAATATCTGGTTTAAAAACTTTTTATAATTGATTTTAATGACTTTCATAATATATTAAGTTTGAATGAGTAAACTTTATCATAAAAACTAAAAACTGGCAAATCCGCGCATTGGCGCGATTCCCAAGGCTTCCCAAATTGCATATTATCAGACGATCGTAAATTAAACTGCAAAGTAGAAATTACTACATTTATTACGATAAACGAAACCGATTTTTAAGATCTAAATCAATATCTGTATTGTTAACTCTTAAAAATCTAACGTAAGGCGAGAGATTAAAAATTTCTGTTATAAAATCAATTTCATCTTTGCATTCGTAGGGATGAATAAACACGCTTTTCTGCATTGGGTAAAACCCGATTTCCTTTAGTTTTTCAGCTAATGCAGTTCTTCCGCGTCTTTCGCTTTCCGGAATATCAAAAATCACCATTCTCCACGTTTTATCCCAATTTATGGGTTTTTTAATTTGAATTTTATCCAAATCATACTTTAAAATTTTTTTCTTTCCATTATTCGTCAAAACAACACTGACAGTTCCATCGCTATTTTCTTTACAATCAATCATTTTCGATTTATATAAATTTTTTATTGCCAGTCTTAAATTTCTTTCATCAATTTTTTTCCATTCTTTGGCGATATTTTTTGCAATTCTAAAATATTGGTCCGGCCTTCTTGTTAAACCCAAGGAGACGCCGCCTATTAAAAGGAGTAAAATTTTTTTAGACATTGACCCCATCCGCATCATAAAAATATCTTATCATATAAATTGCAGGTTTGCAAACGATCGTAAATTAAGTTGCAAAGTAGAAAATTTTAAGGAAATAAAGGAAATAAAAAAGCTCCGGGGGGCGCCCCCGCTGGAAGCGGGGGCGCCCTATCCCGAAGCGTTAAATCCATTCATCAATCAGTTCTTGGCCGTTAAATGCGCCGTGAACTTTAATTATGGGTAATCTTTCTTTTATCATTCTTTTTAAACTATGATAACTCCTATATGAGGCGTGGAGGATAACCATCTCCCACGGATTTACCTCACGAACATAATCCGCAATCTCCCGGCCGGAGGCGTGGCCGGAAAGATAAAATTTCTCCACATCGCAATAAATCTGATATTTTTCAAATTCTCCGGTTTTCTCATTTTTACGCTCAAGCGCCTGGCCGCGCTCAAGCCGCAAAAGTTGATAACCGCCGGTTTCCTCGGCTTGATAGCCGGGGATAATGACGGCCGAATTATTGTCCCCTAAAATATGGGGAAGATAACTCCAAACGGGACCGAACTCCAGCATCCCATGCGTCGTTACGATGGCGCATGGCTTCCCCCCTTTCAGAATCTGCTGTCGATGCCATTCATTAGCCACCGGTTGCAGATTTTCCGGAAAAACAAACGGCCGGTCGGATGCCGACCACGGATTTGATATGTTAATAATGTCAGCCGTAGTCCGGATCATCCCGTCAATATAGGTCGGGATGCCGGCATTAGCCAAAACTAGAGCGATATTAACACCGCCGATGCCGAATGACGGCACCAGCGCGAACCCTCCGCGCTGTAAAACATCCCTCACATAGCCGATAAATCGTTCTTCTTCCCCTTGGCGGTCGGGCAATGTGCGATCGCCGTAAGTCCCCTCAATAAACAATGTATAAGGATGAAAGTCGTTATAAACTTTCGCTCCCATAATCGTCGGCTGACCATTAAAACACGTATCAACCGAGAAAGTCATCCTAAAATCGTTCGGCGTTTGAATATCAACACACGCCGAACCATTGATATGTCCGTTGGGCCGAAAACGTATTTCCCACCCCGGCCATGGGCCAAACCACTTCGGCCGGCGAACGATTTTAAATCGCTTCATTAACGCGCGAATATCATCGCCATTAAAATAAGCTTCAACTTTTTTGCCCTCGGCAATTTTTTTGGCCGTAATGCCAAAAGAATCCCAAAGCTGCATCTCGGCAAATCGCCGGGTAACTTTGGTCCCGAGAAATTTGGTCTCGGGATGGCACTTGGCGAAATACGCCAAACCCCCCACATGGTCCAAATGGCCATGGGTAACGCACAATAAATCTACTTTTTTATCCGTTACCGGCGGCATCCTAGTGTTGCCGCCACGTAGAATCTCCACCCCGCAATCAAAGGCAATATTTTTGCCTTCCAATTCTTCAATTAGATAATGAGCGGCCCCTAGGGGGATACCGCCGGACAGCGCCGTGAACTTCACCGCAATTTCTCCTTTCGGTTAACTGTTTTAGTTTTTATTTATTTTAACAAAGAGCTAATAGATGACATTTAAAGATGTAAATATCATTTATTAAATCTTTGAAAATTTTGAAATTTATTAAAAAAC
>Ga0075883_128_pt1 | contig 6742 bp, 6 predicted proteins | sample RifGroA1_FD_68306 | JGI IMG/M metagenome (GOLD analysis project Ga0075883, IMG submission 68306) | Parcubacteria (Azambacteria) bacterium GW2011_GWA1_44_9 | reverse complement strand
CCATGTTATTAGGGGAGAGGAGCATATCTCAAACACTCCGGTCCAGATTGTGGCCGCCCAAGCCTTGGGATTTGAGTTGCCGCACTTTGCCCATCTGCCGCTCATTCTAAATCCCGATAGAACCAAAATGTCTAAAAGATTCGCCGACACGAGTGTAAAAGATTACGTCGATAGGGGATACCTAAAAGAAGCGATGGTTAATTTCTTAGCTTATCTCGGCTGGCACCCGAAAGAAGATAAAGAAGTCATGAGTTTGGAAGAAATCGTCGAAGAGTTTGATCTGGCTCGAGTTCAAAAAGGGGGAGCGGTTTTCAATTCAGAAAAGCTGGATTGGCTCAACGGCTACTATCTGAAAAATCTGGGGATAGAAGAGCTGCTTCCCCGAGCCCAGAAGTTTGTGCCGCCTGAATGGCAATTAACTCCCGTAATTCTAAATTCGGTAAGAACTCGGATTACAAATTTAGACGAATTGAAAAAGCTGGTCAGTTTTTACTACAAACCGCCGAATTATCCAGTCGAATTCCTGCGCTGGAAGGAAGCTGATCCGGCGACAACGGCCGTCAACCTAGTGAGAGCATTGGAGCTTGTAGATGCCATTCCGGAGGAAAAATTCAACCAAAAATTTTTAGAGGAAAGCTTAATAGCGGCCATCTCTAGAGAGAATAGGGGAGACATCCTCTGGCCTCTAAGAGTAGCTCTTTCCGGCCTGAAGGCCTCCCCAAGTCCCTTTGAAATAATTGATGCGCTGGGTAAAAAAGAGTCCATTAAAAGGATTAATTTAGCCCTGAAGAGAATTAACCATCCACCGAAAATTGATGCTATAATATAGATCAATAGGGTAGAAATGGGTAAACGATACGTTCTCGCTGGTGTTTTTGTGGCTTTTTCCGGACTTCTCACGGGCGCAACCCTGGCAGCGGCACCCGAAGATCTCCAGCGATCAATCGAGGACAAAGGCAAGGAGCTCCAAGAGATAAATTCCAGAATACGGGCAACGCAGTCCCAAATTATTGAATTACAGGGTCAAGGCAAAACCTTAAAACAGGCTTTGGCAACTTTGGGCTATCAAGTCGACCAAGTGAACCTCGGCATCAAGTCGAGTGAGATTAACATTGATAAATTACGGCTGGAGCTAAAATCCCTCGGTTATGAACTAAATGATGTAAGCGTCGAGATCGACGGCGAGGAAGAGGCAATCGCTAAAATTCTTCGCCAACTTCAGCAAAAAGACAGGGATGGCCTGCTTGTCGTCCTTTTAAAAAACGAAACCCTGGCTGACGGACTTTTTGAAATCCAGTCCCTGCGCGATGTTCAAAATAATCTTTCTCTAAATGTTTCCGAATTAACAACGTTTCAGGAGCAGCTTGAAAGCAATTTAGTTCTCACCACGGATAAAAAATCAGAGCTGGAAGTGGAAAATGTTAACTTAAAAAGCCGGAAATCGATTCTGGCTGACCAGCAAGCAGAAAAAGATCGACTCTTAAAAGAAACTAAAAACCAGGAAGGTCTTTACCAAAAGAAACTGACAGAGCTGGAATCTCAGCAGCGTGGAATCCTGGATGAAATTACCCGCATTGAAGCAGAGCTTAGAACTCGGTTCAAGCCCGCTGATCTGCCCTCTAAGAAAACTGCCAGTTTTGTCTGGCCGATAACTTTGGATGGAGGCAAAATAAGAATCACTCAAAATTGGGGCGAAACAGCCCTAGCGGGCCGCTTTTATAAAGGGCAAGCTCATAACGGAATGGATATTGGCGCACCGATCGGCACGCCGGTTTACGCAGCTGACGGAGGCAAGATAGTGAGAGTTGATTATAACGGCCGCAGTTATCAATACGGCAGATATATTTTAATCGATCACGGTAATGGCTTAAGCACCCTTTATGCCCATCTCTCTGAAACGGCGACCAGCGGGGGACAGTCCGTAACTAAAGGGCAATTGATAGGATATGTGGGAGCAACCGGATTCGTTACCGGCCCTCACCTTCATTTTGGTGTTTATGCCACCCCTTCCGGCGGCTGGCAGATCGTGAATTCCAAATCCCAGCCCGGATTTGTCTCTGTCCCGCCGGCAAGCGGCCTGGTGCCTATCGGCATTACTCTTAATCCTCAAAATTACCTGTAGGGGACTATGGAAGATTTCGCTCCACTAATCAGCGCTCTAAAGATTCTTCTTGAAACTGGTCTAATTTTCGCCAAGGCCCTAATCGGGGTAGTTACCGAGCTCTTTCAACTTACACTCGTATTTATTAAATGGGGTTTATCGCTCCTGCCGTAGCGTCTAGGGTAGGGGAAGCGGTATCCACAAGACGGGTTTACGTACTTAAGGGCATTGCGTATAATTTAGATTAAACGCAATGGCAGTACCGGTATTATGAAAGAATCTCTAAAAAGCCATGTTCCCGACTTTCTAGACTGGCTGGACATAGAGAAAGGCTTGTCTTCCAAGTCGCAGGAAAATTATGCACATTTTGTAAAACATTTCTTTGATTGGCTAGAGAAAAACAAGATTGGGAGCATTACTCCCCAAGCAATAAGAGAGGAGCATGTCTGGAAATATAAAGTCTATCTCTCACGCCATAAGTCTTTGAAGAGATCTACTCAAAACTATTATCTTATTGCCCTTCGCTCACTTCTTAGCTACCTCATGGAGAAGGGTATCACTTCCCTGCCCCCGGATAAAATACGGCTGGCACGCGAAAAAGAAAAACAACAAATTCGTTTCCTTACAAAAGATCAGTTAAAAAAATTCTTTGACGGACCGGATACATCAACTTTTCTAGGATTAAGAGATCGCGCAATATTAGAGATATTATTCTCCACCGGCCTTCGTATCGCCGAATTAGTCAATCTCAATCGCGAGCAGATAAAAATTCCAAGGAACCCCTCTGAAGAATTAGAAATTGTTATTACAGGCAAAGGCAGAAGAGTGCGTCCAGTTTACTTTTCTTCCCGCTCTCTTCACTGGTTAAATCTATATCTTAAAGCGCGCACTGATACAAATCCAGCACTTCTCATTACTTATAGAAATTACAAAACAAAAGTTGATGCGAGACGAATTTCGCATCGCACTATCCAAACCGCATTTAAAAAATATGCTGTGCTGTCGGGTATTCCCCTAGATACTACTCCTCATGTAATGCGCCACAGCTTTGCCACGGATTTACTTTCGCAAGGAGTTGATATACGAACAATTCAAGAATTTCTTGGTCACAAAAATATAGCAGCTACGCAGATCTACGCTCATTTAACAAGCAAACAACTCAAAGAAACCCACAAGAAATTTCACAGTAAAATATGAGTAAAGTAATGCAATGGCACGAAGCTCCGAAAATGAGTTATACTGCCTTTCAGGGTCCGAAAATGCCCGAATTTAGGCCAAAATTGCCCCAGGAGAAGAGTTTACTTGAAGGATGAGGAAGACACAGGTTAGCCAGAGAAGGGCCTATTTTATCGGCATCGGGGGCATCGGGGTTAGCGCCTTGGCCCGCTATTTCTTAAGCCAGGGTTGGGAGGTCTCCGGGTCGGACAAATCTCCCTCCCCTTTACTCCGGGAGCTTAAAGCCGAGGGTATAAAAATTAAAATTGGGGAGCAAAAAAAGAATCTGAACCCGGAAGCAGACTTAGCTGTCTATACCCAGGCAACGCCATCAGATAACCCGGAACTTCAGGAGGCCAGGAAATTGAGGATTAGAACATTAAGCTATCCGAAAGCTTTAAGCGAATTGACTAAAGAGTTTACTGCCATTGCCTTGGCCGGCACTCACGGTAAAAGCACAACTACCGCTCTTACCGCTTTAGCTCTCCTAGAGTCAAAAATGGATCCGACGATTATCGTTGGCGCCAAAATTCCTCAGCTGGGCGGAAAGAATTTCCGGCTTGGAAAAAGTAAGTATTTAGTAGTCGAAGCCGATGAATATAAAGACGCTTTCTTAAATTACTATCCTCGCGCCGCTCTTATCACTAATCTCGACCGGGAACATTTAGATTACTTTAAGGACTTAAATCATGTTAAGCGCAGCTTCCGCAAATTTATTAATAACCTGGATAATAACGGCATTTTGGTGTTGAACAGAGATAACGCTCCCCTACTCTCTCTAGGCAAACAGCTTAAACGAAAAGTCATTTGGTATTCACTTAAAGAAAAAATGCTGGCTCAAAAAATCAAAAAACATCTTAAAATTTACGGTGAACATAATTTATCTAACGCGCTAGGGGTATATAAATTGGCGATAGCTCTGGGGATAAAAGAGAAAGATATTTTTAAAGCTTTCTCTCGCTACGGGGGCGCCTGGCGCCGGATGGAGTATCGCGGAGACATGAGACATAAGACATTAGACATTAGAATTCCTGTCTACGATGATTACGCCCACCACCCTACAGAAATTAAAGCGACCTTAAGCGCCTTTCGCGAAAAATTTCCCAAGATGAGAATTATCTGCGTTTTTCAGCCCCACCAAGCTGACCGGCTAAAAAAGTTATTTAAAGAATTCTCTTCGGCTTTCGATGAAGCCAACAATCTAATTCTGTTAGATGTGTTTAAAGTAAAAGGGCGCGAAAAACGTAAAGCAGGAACAAGAAAAGAGGTAAATTCGGAAAAATTGGTGAAAACAATTCAAAAAAGAGGCAGTGGGCCGGAAACCGTTCTCTACCTCCCCCACTCCGCTAGATTACGGCAAACACTCAATAAATTAATTAAAAATAAATCAGTGATCGTGATGATGGGCGCGGGCGACATTGTGGATATCACTCCCCGACTGCTAAAATAGGGCTCAAATGTACTATACGAACACCGAGCACTTTAAAGGGACTACCGGTTACATCATTGATGATGTCTGGTATCCCAGGGTAACAAGCATTATTAATATCAAATCGAAACCGGCTCTTTATTATTTTTACGCCGAACTACCGAGCTTCCGCCACGGCGAGGATATTAAAAGGCAATCAGCCGATGAAGGAACTAAGGTTCACGAAGCGGTTCAAGCAATTTTGACGGGTCAGGAGCCGGAGATTGACCCCACCATTCTTCCGGCGGTTACGGCGTTTAGAAAATATCTTGCCGAAAACAATATCCAGGTTGACCCGGATTTTATTGAAAAGAGAGTCGTCAGCTTCAATGAGCGCTATGCCGGAACAATTGACGCCCTTGCGTTAATTGATGGCCGCTTTGGCATACTGGACATTAAAACATCTCAGGCGATTTATCGGGATTACAATCTCCAAACTGCCGCCTACTTCCCTCCCCTTCAGGAGCACTTTAAGAATTTGCAGACCCGCTGGATTTTAAGAATTGATCAACTCCAGAATTGTTCAATTTGTAATGCCACTCGCCGCACAAAGGGCGGCCGGGAGAAAATCCGCCCCCCTTCGCTAAAGCTTCGAGAGGCAAGTAACCCTCCGAGTAGAAATAATTACAAGGATTGTGAGCACCAGTGGTAGAGCAGAATCTAGAAAATAGAATCTAGAATAACTTCTATTTTCTAATTACTATTTTCTATTTTCTCTATGATAATCGGGGCCGGGGTCCAATCGCGGCCGATGAGGTAGCCAATGCCGAAGCTAAGAAGGGTGATGAGGAAGACGAGGATGCCAATTTTGAAGTAATTTTGATGGCGGAGACGAAGCAGCTCTTTTATCTGAAATTTAAGTCTGGCAATATAGTAACGAAAGTTTTTCATAATAAGGAATGGCGACCCGCGCCCTAATTTTGCGAGTGACTTGTCGGCGCTCCGCTTCGCCCACCAAGGGATGTGGCTGTTCGCCACACGCAGAGCGCCCTAGTTTACAGGCCTACCTTAATGATATATAATCCCCTGCTGTTAAAGCAAAATTAGAGCGGGGTGCTCATTTTTCTAATCACTCCGTTCTTGAAGAAAAATGGCGAAGACAAAAGCTGGTGGTTCAACTAAATTAGGGCGGGATTCGGTTTCCAAGCGGTTAGGAGTGAAGCGATCCGACGGGCAGACGGTTAATCCCGGGGAAATTATTATTCGCCAGCGGGGCACAAAATACTTACCGGGGATAAACGTCAAGCGAGGATCGGATGACACTCTCTACGCGATGATTGCCGGCCAGGTTAAATTCCAGACCAGAAAGAAAATCAACTTTAACAATCACACCCGGATAGTTAAAGTTGTTGAGGTACGACCTCTATTGTAATCTTCCCCTCTATCCCCTGCCTGCCTGCCTTAATTGTTATCTCCTGGCGGCCTAATTCGCGGATATGATCGGCTCCTATTCTAAGGTCGGCTGATTCGAGTTTGGGATACTTCTCAATTAATTTTGTTTTTATTTCTTCGGTTCCGACCGAACTAAAAATTTCGCCCTTCTCCCCCGCCTTAACCTGAAAAAATAAAGGTTCGGCGGCAGTAGCGCTCTCAATATCTTTAAGCTCCGCTCTAAACTCTTGTAATTGCTTCTCAAGTTTCGCCCTCTTCGAACCTAACTCTTTCTCTGCCGCCGGAGTTGCCGGCTTAACCAGATTTCTCGGGAGAAGAAAATTCCTGGCGTACCCGTCAGACACATTTTTGACGTCCCCCGCCCTACCCAGTGATTTTATGTCCTGCAGTAAAATTACTTTCATAATTTAGTAATTAGATATTAGTTATTAGCTATTAGAATAATTTTTAATTCCCTAATGTCTATTGTCTAGTGCCTAATATTTTTTTCCTGCCATTTCTTCCTTCAATACTTCAATCGCCTTATCTAATTGCGGATCTTTGCCGGCCACCAAATCCTCATCGGT
>Ga0075883_104_pt1 | contig 6834 bp, 8 predicted proteins | sample RifGroA1_FD_68306 | JGI IMG/M metagenome (GOLD analysis project Ga0075883, IMG submission 68306) | Parcubacteria (Azambacteria) bacterium GW2011_GWA1_44_9 | reverse complement strand
ATGATCCTGAATTCGCAAAATACCTTGCTTCGTTCGGTGATATCTATATCAATGATGCTTTTGCGGTGACACATCGCGCTCATGCTTCGGTTGTGGGAATTACGAAATATTTACCGAGCTATATTGGTTTTCTTATTGCTGACGAGGTTAAGCATCTCTCTCTTGCGCTTAACCCAAAACATCCATTCCTCTTTATTCTTGGTGGCGCAAAGTTTGAAACTAAAATGCCACTTTTGAAAAAGTTTATGAAGCGTGCGGATAATATTTTTGTGGGGGGTATTCTTGCGAATGATTTTATTCGTGACGCAGGGCTTGAGGTGGGTACCTCAACAGTGGATCGTTATAAATTTAATATTACATCTCTCTTGAAAAAAGGAAAGATTATTCTTCCTACGGATGTTGTGGTGAGCGACTCGAACCACAAAAAAGGGATCGTAAAATACATTGATGATCTTTCTCATGGTGATGCTATCGTCGATGTTGGCCCAGAGACGATACGTTCCCTCGCGCCAATTTTGAAAAAAGCAAAACTTATTGTCTGGAATGGTCCATTGGGATACTACGAAGGGGGATTTGATAAAGGGACCATCATGCTCCTCAAGGCAATTATTGGCACAAAGGCAACTTCTATCATTGGAGGCGGAGATACTGCCGTAGTGGTAGAAAAAAATGGTTTAGAGAAAGACCTTTCGTTTGTTTCCACCGGAGGTGGTGCAACACTAGACTATCTTGTAGACGGTAAACTTCCGGGAATTGAAGCGGTGCTAAAATGCAAGAAAAGAAAATAATTTTCATCCATTAGTTTCCAACCGTTAAATTTCACTTGATGCATCTCACGTGTTGTATGTTCTATGTTCTATTTTCAATGCCAACACCCTGAGTAAGTTTTCTACACACTCTTGCATTACTGACAGCCTATTTGGTACTATAGTACTGGATAGGCTGTCAGTAATGATTTGTGTATATAATAACAAGAGTATGAAAAAACAAGAACGACAGGAAATGATATTGAACATTTTACTTGGCGCTGGAGTTTTGACGACGGCGATTGTTGCACCAAACGCTTTACAGCTTTTTAAATATTTTCATCCGAAGAGTCGTCGAGGTAAGTGGGAGATCAAGCGCTCCTTCTTGCGTCTTGAGAAAAAAGGTTTCGTAAAAAAGAAAATCACTAACGGTGAAGATTATTATACACTCACCCTCCTTGGTAGCGAGCGAGCAAAGAAATACAAACTCGATTCAATGAAGATTGAACACCAAAAAAAATGGGATAAGAAATGGCGTTTGATTATGTTTGACATTCCTGAAGACAAAAAGATGGCGCGTCGAGGAATCAACCTTGTTCTTAAAAAACTTGGATGCGTGCAGTATCAAAAATCAGTATTCATTACCCCATTCCCTTGCAAGAAAGAAATTGATTTTGTTGGTGAGTGCTTTGGTGTGCGCAAATATATTCGTGTTATTACTGCGGACGAAGTAGAGGGAGTGGAGCCTCTCAAAAAAGTTTTTAAACTTTGAACAGTTGATTTTTATTAGTGGCGCGAACGAATCAGTAAATTCACGTCCTAGGCAAAGGCAAAACAACACACCCTTTTCATCATTGAGCAAAGGAGTTTATTTGGGTATATATGTTATTGTTTTCACCCTGTCCGCCTATACGGTACTATAGTACTGTATAGGCGGACAGGGTGAGTAAAATGTAATGAGTATGAGAGAGGGGAGGTAATTCAATTGTTGTCCAGTTTGGATGAATGCAACATTGCTCTTTAAAATATAACTATGGTATAATTTTTTTATGAGTAGGAATTATATCATCCTCGCTTTTCTCGTTCTTGGGAACATTGCTATTGGTGTCCTTTGCACAATGAAATATCTTGAGTACCGTGAGTACCAAGCATTGCATAACACTATCAAAGTAGTGAAGCCACTAACTTCTCCACTCCCTCCTCTTTCTCCAGAGGCACGCGCTGAGGTGAGGGTGCTCAGTGCTCTTCGTACCGCATACCAAGCGTCATCCACGCCACTTGCGACATCAACCATCATAAGTCAGCAAAAGGCACTCGACGTTGCCCGCAAGAAAGCAGCACAAAATAAAACAACAACGATATCGCCAAAGGTACAACAGCAGCAACTTTTAGATCTCGATACTCTTCGGGTACAAGCACAAACACGTTTACCTGTAAGTAATTAGTAGTACGCGTTTTACTATCTTATGATACATAAAAAACAAATTGCGATCCTTTTTCTTATTTTCTTAAACTTATTTATCGGTGCGTTCTTACTCTTTAAATATTTTGAATATCGTGATTATCTTATTGCGCAAAAAGCAAAGGAGTCGTTGCGTGCAATTTTTGCCCCCGTCCTCTCACCTTCTGCACGGAAGGATTCTCAAGAGCTTGATGCCCTTCGTGAGAAAACACGAGTCGACGCGTTGAATAAATAATAAAAAACCCTATCAATATTTCGATAGGGTTTTTACATATTAAGGAGTGCAGATGCTTTCTTGGTACAAACAAGCCACTCTTCTAGAGTAATATCCTCTGCGCGTGCGTGAGGGCTGATCCCCGTTTGTGCTAGTAGTGTCGAAGTCGTGTTGCCAAACAGCTCTTTGAGATTACCCGCAAGCTGTTTGCGTTTGTGGGCAAAACCTGTTTTTACAATATCAAAAAAAAGTTTCTCCAATTTTCTATCTGTAAAATGTGTGTTCGAAATATGCTCAATTGCTAGTACCGCAGAATCAACGTTAGGGGCAGGGGTAAAGTAGCGCGCAGGAACTTTCTTGACGATACGAGGTGTACCGTATGCTTTGACCGCAATAGAGAGGATGCTTTCCTTTTTGTCGCGCGCGACAATACGGTCAGCCACTTCCTTTTGAATCATCAAGATCATTCTCTCTGGTTTGTGTGGCGTTTCAAGAAATGTACGGATGATGTATCCGGTGAGATAATAGGGGATGTTGGCAATAAGTTTGTAGGCACCGTCGTTTAATCCGTATGCGTGTGGGTCAAAATTGGTAACGTCATCATGAATGAGGGTAAATACACCTTTTGTCATTTCTTCAGCAAATTTTTCCTGCAGGAATGGTATGAGCCGATCATCTTTCTCGATTGCAAAAATATGCGCTCCTGTCTTGAGGAGTTCAGCAGTTAAAAACCCTTTCCCTGGTCCAATTTCAAGCACCGTATCAGAGCCCGAAAGTTCTGCTGAGCGCACAATTTCGTGTGCAATCGTTTTTGAATTGAGAAAATTCTGCCCTAGTGATTTTTTTGCGCGCATAGTATGTGTTGTAGTAAACACTATCACAGCAGGCACCTTTTACCAATCAATGCGAATAATCGGCTCGTCGTCGTCACCTTTTTTCGTGCTCGTTACGTGTTCGTGTTCAACGCACTCACTACTGATATCAGAGAGGAATTCTGAAGGAGTATTCATTCTACGTTCACCAAAAATGGTGCGTACGGCAGCGTGAGAAAGAAACAATTTTTTCTTGGCGCGTGTAACCGCAACATAAAAGAGGCGACGCTCTTCCTCTCCGTCTTCTTTTGATACTGCTTTTTCTCCCATACGTCGATGAGGGAAAAGGTCGTGCTCGAGCCCTGCGACAAATACGTGGGGGAATTCAAGACCTTTCGATGCGTGTACGGTCATTAGTTTTACCGCGTTCTCGCTTTCCATAAGGGAGTCTTGGTCGCTTGCGAGCGTAGCGTCGCCTAACAGTTTCTCCACAGCTTCGTCGGGAGGGAGGATGTCGTATTTAGTCGCAAGGGTAACGAGCTCGTGAATATTCTCAAGGCGCTCATTATCGTCATCGTGCCCTGTTTTAAGAGATGCTTCAATACCTGTTTTTTCTGAGACAAACTTAATAAGGTTGGAAGTTTTTTCTAGAAGAGCGTACTCTTTAATGTCAGAAAGGAGCTTCCAGAATTCCGCAACGCGTTTCTGTCCTGCGGGTGGGAGGGATGCTTCATCCTTGGCAAACATTTTTGCGAGCGTTGTCTTTCCGATACCGCGTGGAGGTACGTCGATGATGCGCTTGATATCCGAGAGGCTATCTGGGTTAAGTCCTGCGCGAATAAACGAGAGAATATCTTTAACCTCTTTGCGTTCAAAGAATCGTACGCCGAGCACTTGATAGGGGACATCCATAAGGAGAAACGCTTCCTCAAGCGCGCGTGACTGAAAGTTTGCACGATAGAGAATTGCAATATCTTCTGGCTGTGCTCCGTCTGCGCGTAGTTCCTTAATCTTCTGCCCTATGGCGCGCGCCTCACCACCTTCGTCGTATGTTTCAATAATGCCTATTTTTTCTCCGGTACTATTTTTGGTATACAGGTTCTTTTCTTTTCGTACGGTATTTTTTTTAATAATGTCATTTGCTGCCGTAAGGATTGTCTGTGTGGAACGATAATTTTCTTCAAGGAGAATTGTTTGTGCGCCTTCGTAATCTTGTTCAAAATTTAAAATGTTTTGAATGTTTGCCCCACGCCACGAGTAGACGTTTTGATCGGCATCACCCACCACACAAATATTCTTGGTGGTACCGGTAAGCAAGCGTGCAAGTTCGTATTGTGCGCCGTTAGTGTCTTGGTATTCGTCGATGTGGATATAGCGCCAGCGTTTTTGGTATGAAGCACGAATCTCTGGATTATCACGAAGCAAAATGACTGTTTTTAAAATGAGGTCATCGAAATCAAGCGCCTTTTCACGCTTGAGGTATTCTTCATATCTTCCCCATACTCCTGCGACAATAGTAGGGAAATAAGAATTTCCAGCTTCTGTGCGGTATCGTTCTACGGTCATAAGGTTGCCTTTTTGACGTGATATGACATTCCCGATACGGTCAGGAGAAAATTGTTTTGGGTCTAATCCCTCCGCTTTCACGGCTTCTTTCATGAGAGAGCTCGCGCCACCTTTTGTTTTTCCGAAACCAAGAAAGCCTTTATCTCCAAAAAGTTTATCAAGGTGATCGCAAGGATCTCACTCGGAGGAACGCCCTCTTTGATAAGGTTAAGGATTCGATGAGTGAGTGTGCTTGTTTTGCCGGTTCCTGCGCCAGCGATAATAAGAAGAGGGCCGTCCTTGTGGACGGCCGCTTCGCGTTGCATTTCATTTAAGTGTTCGAGGTGTTTCATATTATTTGTGCGCTTCTCCTTCGGGTGAATCTCCCCTGAGTATTTGTTTTATCGCCTGTTCTTTATAGGCATTAAGTGCTTTCCTGATGGCTTCTTTGACCAGCGTACTGAGATCAGGGACATTGGTATCCAAAAATTCTTGGATGAGGGTATGATCTCCCGTAACGCTTATTTTTTCAAATTCATTACGTGCATTTTCTGAGAGTTTCTCAAAAATAGAGGTGGTGAGTGTGGTAAGAACAGTTTCTCCTACCTTGGAAAGAATATCATTCTGTGCTTCTTTGGACAACGTGCCGATGTCCATTTCTTGTATTAATAGTTCACGAAGTTTATTGCTGTCCATTGTTGTTATGTGCGGTTATCTCTAATACTCGTTTTATATAGTCAATTATTTTTTCATCGGGGTTAGGAGTTACTCCTGTTTGATTGGTTGCCTGAAGAATGTATTCATGCATTTTAGTTCTTTCTTGTTCATTTGCAACCCCCCAAAGTTCTGTTGATGTAGAACCGCTTTCATTTCGGGGGTTACGGATTTCATTGATGGTTTTTGTTGAAAATCCGTTAACGGGTTCATTCCAATGTCGAGAATCTATACCTTTTGTTTTTCCGAAACCAAGAAAGCCTTTATCTCCAAAAAGTTTATCAAGGTGATCGTTGAGCATCTTTTCTACATAGGGAGAAAGTTGCACTGATTGAATTGGTGTTTCTCTAGTCTCTTTCAGATTGATTGTTTCTGCTGGTGTTGAGACTTCATCTTCCGGCGTTTCTTTCATGGGAACATCCTCGTTGGTAATTTCCTCTAGGACTATTGGCACCACAATTTCTTCTTTCTGTTCCTCGGCACTGTTTTTCTGCGGTGTGTCGTTACCGTCATCAAGAAGGAGAGGGGTCTCAGGTATTGAAGGGTTTTCAATCGGCGCTTCTGCTGTCTCTGTTTTGATTGGTTCAGGTGTTTGGATAACGGCACCTTCTTGAGAAATATCATTATGAGTAACTTCTTCAAGAGCAGATGTGATGATTTTTTCTATGGAAGATCTATGCTTGTGCTCCCATTCTTTTTGGTCAGCGAGCGCTTGTTCGCGCGTGTAGAGAATGCTTTCGTTTCCCTGTGGTTCTACGGACACCGTAGGTTCGGGAGCTTGGGTTGGAGTGGGGGGTAATGATATTGCTCTTTCTTGCGGTGCTACGTCTGTTGTTTCTTGTTCTTGTTTTTCTATCGATTCGTTTCCCGTGTGGATATTGACGAATTCCTCTGTCGTAGGATCTTTTATGTTATTTTCTTCAATGAGTGTTGCTTCTTGCGCGAGCTTATCTAATTTTTGGTTCGCGTCGTAAATGGTTGCTTCGGCGCGGTTCGTGTCACCCATCGCTTTTCTGTCAGCAGGGTCGAACGCGAGCTTGTGTTCTCCACGCGCAAGGGCTCGTCGAGCGTTGTTGAGTATTTTTTTGTTCTCTTTCCATTCAGTGATGATCTTATGAATCTTTTTTTGGTCCGCCGAGAGGTCGACCTCTGGTAATTGGTCGTTTATTTCCTTGAGTTTTTTCTGTACCGCACGGATGCTTTTTTCGATAGCCTTTTTAATGACACTTGGAACCTCTTCGTTTTCATGGACACGAAGTTCTGCAAGGTCGTGAAGAAGTTCTTCTTTGTCGCGGGTGATTTTTTCAACATCATTACTAGCACGCTTGAGATCCTTCGTCG
>Ga0075883_127_pt1 | contig 8416 bp, 3 predicted proteins | sample RifGroA1_FD_68306 | JGI IMG/M metagenome (GOLD analysis project Ga0075883, IMG submission 68306) | Parcubacteria (Azambacteria) bacterium GW2011_GWA1_44_9 | reverse complement strand
GTTGCCGGTATCAGTAATCCTCATCGCTTCGGTTAAAGCGCCGCTTCTTAAGGTTGAAAAAGCTAAATCGCCTTTTCCGGTGGTCCAGTTTTGGGTGAGGATTGAGGTTATGGCGCTGGTGGTGGTTCCGACGCCGTTGATGTCAGCGGCTCTAAACGAAAGCCGGGAAGCGGTGGAAGTGGCGCCTTGGAAATTAGTGAGATAGAGCTGATCTATGGTTGAACCGCCTGAGTTATTAACTATTTCTAATTTAGTACCGGGCGTCGTCGTCCCGATGCCGACATTCCCGTTTCCATCAATCGTTAATCTGGCGTTGGTTCCCACGGCCGTGGAAGAAGCGATTTTGAATTTGTAAGAATCATTGGCATCCATACCCATAGACCAGCCCCAGCCAGTGGTGGTGGTGAATCCGACAGCGGGGCTTCCGGACGATGAGAGAGAAAGGAGGTTATTTGGCGTCGTCGTCCCGATGCCGACGTTGCCGCTACTTGTTATCTTCATTGCGTCAGTCCAAGTAATATCGGCATCGGCCGTATTGGCAGTTGAGGTAACGCGGAAGTTGTGAGCGCCATCGGCTTGGTAATAGTTTGATGCCTCGTCGCTCGCATTGGTTGAAATATATTCCCATCGCGCATCACCTTCATCATAGTAGGCATTATTACTAAGATTCAAAGCTGAACCGGCGGCTTGGTTAGTTTCAGATATTAAAGACGCACTCCCACCTACCTGCAAAGCAGACCAGTCATCATGCCAATGCGATATTGTTGAACTGCCGATCAAAACATTGCCATTCTGTAAAAGCAAGCCCTCGGGTGTATTATTACTATTCATTATCTTCCCTGCCAATAAAATATTTCCATTGGTGACCTCTTTCAGAGAAAAGTTTGATACGGTTACGACGGCTGAACCGTTATGATGGAAAATGGCTAATATAGTGTCTGCCCTGGTTGCGGTAACGTAAAATGTATAATGCTTGCTTTGTGTTAATCTCCCGCTTTGACCGGCTCCGCTGTCAATTATCGTTCCGCGACCCTCATTATCGTATCCCAATTCAAAAGACAAAGAGCCGGTGCTTAATGTCAAATCAAAATCTATCCGATATCTCTTACCACGAGTTAGAGCGGTAAAGGAATGATTAGTATTATTTTCACCTCCATTACCGGTACCGCTCCAGCTGGCAGCGTTGGCTGACGTAAAGCTACTCCAATTATATACTCCACCTCCTATACCATTAGTCCAAGCACCGCTTAAAAGTTCGCTCCCCGTGGTCTCATATACCTCTGCATTGCCCACGACGGATAATTTTTGCGTAGGATTCGTCGTCCCGATGCCGACATTGCCGGAAAAATTTGCAGTGGCAAAATCAGCGCCACCGGTTACCGAAAGAGCCGAAGTGGTGGCGTTTGTAATCCAAGCGGAATTGCTAACCGTGAGATAAGTGGTTGAAGCATTGGCGATGGTTCCGTTGGTGCTGACAGGATTGGCAAGCCAGGCCGTTCCCGACACCGTCAGGTTGGTGGTGGAGGCGTTGACCATCGTGGTGTTGTTTGAGACGGGGCTAACCGAAAAAATATTATTTGAATTATTATCAATAACTTGGAGGCCGTTGGCGGTTTGGTCGGCGATGGTTTTGATAGTGAAACTGGGGTTGGTGGTACTGGCCGAGCCGTTGTTGATATAAAGCGCCTGGTTAAATTCAAATCTTTTACTTGAAGTGGCGCTATTCCATGTTAAAAGCGCGTTGGGAACTACGGTGCCTCTGAAGAAAATTAAAGTTTCATCTTCGGCATCGGAAGTGCCATTGTCGGAATTGATGGTGAAGGTGGCCGATTGGGTGCCGCCGATGGTGGTGGAAGCGGCGGAGATGTTATTGGCGGTTAAAGTATCGACATAGATATCATCCCAATAAAAAGAAGTGGAGCCGAGGTCTCTTACGGCATTCTGGTCGGGGATAAGGTCGGAAATTATAGAGGAGTTAACAGTTAGATTGTCGGTGAGCGAGCCGCCAATGACCGTGGAGCCGCCCAAGACCGTTGAATTACCGATGACATGAAGATTTCTCCCCACAAAAACATCGCCGCTGGTTTGAATGGCGCCGCTCGTGGTTGTCGCTATTCCGACCCCCAAGCCGCCGTAGATAAATTGGTTGCCTTGGACCGTTAAGGCCTGATCGCTGTTTAAAGTGGTTGAAGCAATGCCGACGTTGCCGGAATTATCTATGTAAAATTTGGAAGAATTATTTTTTAAAATATTGAAAATCGCGCCGGCGCCGCGGGCGTCAAAACTGTAATGGTCAGCGGTTGAAGAAGCGACGGAAGAAATTATGGAACTGGTGGAAGAGGCAGTTTGAGTCAGAATATTATTTAAAGTTGTTATGCCATTTAAAAGAGAGGCGCCAGTAACCGTGAGACCGCCGCCGAAATAGACATTGCCGGTTGAGTTAACAGAAAAAAGCGAACCCGGACTTGTGGTTCCGATTCCTATATTGCCGCCGTAGGGATTTAATAAAATATCATTGGCGGAATTTCCGGCGATTGTGAAATCGCCGGAAGCCGAAGTTATGGGATTATTGAAAGTGGTCGTGGCGGTGCCGGTTACGGCCAATTGATTTATCCAGGCGTCGCCCGAAACCGTTAAATTGGTGGTAGAGGCGCTTCTCAAATTAAACTGGCTGTTTGAAGCGTTAAGAATGCCGCTCAAAGTTAAATTACCCAAAGTGGTGTCGCCGGTTACAGAAAGGGTACCGCCGATAGTGGCGTTGCCGGTTAAGCCAGTATCCCCAGAGACCGAAAGCGAATTAAGATTGGCCCCGGACTTAACCGTCAAAGAACCATTGATAATGGCATCGCTTGCTAATGTTAAATAAGTGGCAGAGAGACGGTCAAAGCCGGACTGGACTTGGGGAGCGACGGAATAGGTGGTTAAAGTGGCCGGCTGGCCCTGGACGACGATGGTTGAAACGGGATAATTGGGAACAAGCTTGGCAATGCCGAACATAGTTTCAACGACGCCGAGAATGGTTTTTTTCTGCAAAGAAAGTTCGGCGCCGGTTAACGATTTTTGCTCCGCCAAATCCGCTTCCACGGCGGTGAGACGATTTTCAAAAACTTTAAACTCTGAAATATTGAAACTTTTAAACTCGCCGCCACTTGTTGAAACGCCTGCGCCCTCCTCGATGTCGGACGCCATCCCGGGCGCCGCCACTCCCAAATCCAGCGCCAGCGCTTCCTCAAAAGTGCCTATTCGCGCGAATGTTTCCTGCGGCTTGGCAAGTTTTGACTCGCCCTCGGGAAGTTCGCCGACGGCTAATTCGGACGGCTTTTTCAGTTTTAGGAAAGCCAGAGAATCGGAAACAGTTTCGGAAGCGGTTTTTGAAATCCACTGATAGAAATCGGGAACATCTTCGGGAAAATTTTTGAAAACACCGGAAAAAATCGCTGCTTGGTATTTTGAAATATTTAAATTTTTAAATGTTAAAATGCTTAAATCTTTAAACTTTGAAACGCTGAAACCGGAAAAGGCGAATGTCGCCGCCAGCAGAACCAATGCCAATCCGGCGGCGGCTCCCAATTTTAAATCAAACCGCCGCCGCAAGGTTTTTAAAATTCCAAATTGCCTCGCGGCTTTTTCAAAGGCCCGGGTGTCGCCATGTTTCAGGCGCTCATTTACGCTGTCCAAAATACTTATCCTTTCTTCGTCTTTAAGCGGCCGCGGCGCCAGTTTAATTTCGGAAGCGGAGATTAAATTTTGAAACGCCAAACTTTTTTCCCGTTCTGTTTTAAAACTTCCCGACAGCTTAATGCCATCGTCCCGGCCTAGTTTTGTTTCAATTACCGCCAGCCGGTCAAACAGTTCTTTCTCAAATATTAGTTTGGTTTTTAAATTATTAAGTTCAACTTTTTCATCGGCCTCAATTCCTTCAGAATCCGCTTGCCGATGAAGTCCGACTTCGGAGACTTCTTGAAATCGGGTTTCAATGGGAGCGGCTAATTTTCCGACAGATTTTTGATACTCCAAAAGCCACTCGTTTGTAGTAACCCAATTGCGCCCAAGTTTAATTGCCCGAAGTTTGCCGCGCCTGACCAGAACATTCATGTAATCTCGCGAAGTGTTCAAAATCTTTCCGGCTTCGGAAAGCGGAATGTAATTAAATTTTTTACTATCTAAATTGTTTAATTCATTAAACATTTTTTGTGCCCATTTTCACTGAATGATCTGATAAGCGATATTGCAAATCCTATCATTTGATCTGATATCCAATCACTGCTTAATTATACCAAATTGACTTCGCATTTTTGCTCAAAAACAGGCAAAAATCAATTAATTATTAGTTAAAATTTTTAAACAACCAAAAAGACGGCGAAACCATACCGTCTAAATCCTCATTATTAAGCTAAAAAATCCCCGATATTACTCCACCGTAACACTTTTAGCTAAATTTCTAGGTTTATCCACGTCTATTCCCCTTAACACGCCCATATAATAAGCAAATAATTGCAAAGTAATAACCGAAAGTATTGGCGTTAACATTTCTAATATTTTCGGTATATAAAGCCAATCATCCGCGATACTCTTAATTTCTTCATTTCCCTCTGTAGCAATTACAACGATTTTCCCACGCCTTGCCTTGATTTCTTCCATGTTAGAAATCATTTTGCTATAAACGCTGTCCGACGGGGCTACGGCTATGGTCGGAAAATTCTCGTCAATCAATGCGATTGGACCATGTTTCATTTCTCCGGCGCCATACCCTTCCGCGTGAATATAGGAAATTTCTTTGAGTTTCAGGGCCCCTTCCAACGCGGTTGGAAAATTATATTTTCTTCCGATATATAAAAAATTATTATAATCTTTTCGGCCAGAGGCTGATCCGCCTTTGGCGGAATATTTTTCCGCTAACTCTTTTATCTTTTTATCCCGCTTTAATATCTCTCTAACTAAATTAGGAAGTTTTTCAATTTCTTTAACTGCGACTTTCCCTTCTTTAAGAGACAGTCTGCCATTTTGCCGTCCCAAAAATACCGCCAAAAGCGCGAAAATCGTTAGTTGCGAAGTAAACGCTTTAGTTGAAGCCACCCCGATTTCCGGCCCGGCATGGTTATAGACGCCCGCATCGGTCTCTCGCGCGATAGTTGAACCGACAACGTTAACAATACCGAGCGTTAACACTCCTCTTTTCTTAAAAAGGCGCGTAGCGGCTAAAGTATCGGCCGTTTCCCCCGACTGGGACACGGCTACCATGGCTAAATTTTGTCCGTCCGCCGGCGGATTACGGTAACGCAGTTCAGACGCCAGCTCTACTTCGCATGGAATGCCGCTAAGCTCTTCAATCATCAGTCTGCCGATCATACCGGCCAAGTAAGCGGTTCCGCATCCGGTGATTATAATTCTGTTGACTTTTTTTAACTTGTTTTTAATGCTTTCCAGTCCGCCGAGTTTAACATCCCCTTCTTTCTTTAATAATCGGCCGCGAAAACTGTTTAAAATTGAGTCCGGCTGCTCAAAAATTTCTTTCAGCATGAAATGCGGTTGGCCGCCCTTTTGAATATCATCAATATCCCAGTCCAATGTTTCTTTTCGTCCCGATATATTTAAATCTTTAAATTTTAAAGCCTTTGCAATGTCAAACAGTTTTATATTGTCTCGTTTTAAAACTGCCTTCATATAAATTACATTTTTCGTCCGGCTTAAAATCGCAGAAGCGTCGGAAGCTATCAGATGCTCATTCCGGCCTATCCCGATAACCAGCGGACTACTGTTTCTCGCGGCAATTATCCGGTCGGGATAATCGGTAAAAATAACTGCCAGACCGTAGGTCCCTTTAACTAACCCCAATGATTTTACCACTGATAATTCCGGACCATATCGCAGATTTTCCTCAATAAGATGCGATAAAACCTCTGTGTCGGTACCTGATTTAAACTTATGGCCTCGTAAAATTAGATTTTCTTTAAGTTCTTTATAATTTTCTATTATCCCATTATGGCAAACAAAAACTTTACCGCGGCAATCGGGATGGGGATGGGCGTTGATTTCACTTGGCTCGCCGTGTGTCGCCCACCGCGTATGGGCAATGCCAATGTGTCCGTTCCAGTTTATCGGAACTTTTTTTTCCAATTCGGAAATCCTGCCTTTGGCTCTTGCCAAACTAATTTTACCGTTATTAAAAACGGCAACGCCGGCGGAATCATATCCGCGATACTCCAGCCGTTTCAACCCGTCAATCAAAATGGGAATGGCTTTTTCTTTTCCTATGTAACCAATAATCCCGCACATATAAATAATAACAAAACTCGGTGATTAAAAGTCACCGAGTTTTTAAACCTTTTAACTTGTTAAACCCTTTAACTTTTGAAAATTTTAGAAGTTTAAACATTTAAATGTTTGAATATTTAAACTTTTAAACTTCTATTCGTCAAAGCTCTCAAAATCCGGCAGCTGTTCTCCGCGTTCTCGGGCTTCTTGAAAATTATCAAGCCATTTCTGAAATTTATGCGCTCTCATTTGTTGTTTTGTCTTTTCTTTTTTAAACTGCAATCCTCCAAATTTTGAAGCCTTTAAACTTTTTATAAAACTTGCAACCAATTGGGAACATTCCACCGCTAACCCATTTAAATATTTAAATGTTACAATATTTAAATATCCGATATCGAGCGCGGCATAAAGCTGGGCGCGAACTTCCCCGGCTGAACCCTTGGCAATATAAAGATAATTCAAAAATTCCAGCCGAGTACCGCTTTCAAATCCTTCGGCAATATTAGACATAACCGAAACAGCGGCGCGTTGAATCTGATCTTTAAAACCAAAATCGCGGCAATCTTTAAACGCCTTGTAAATTTCTTTTGTAAGTTCGCGCGATTTCTTCCATGCCAACATATCTTCAAACCGTTGTATTGTCGTCATGTTTAAATGTTTAAACTTAAAATAATTAAACGACTATATTAACAAGGCGGTTGGGAACGAAAATGATTTTCTTTGGCGTTTTGCCGTCAAGATATCTGCCAACGATTTCTCGCTTTAAAACCATTTTTTCAATTTCTGGTCGTTCAAGTTTTTTAGAGATTCTAACCCTGTCACGGACTTTCCCGTCAATTTGAATGATTAATTCGTACTCCTCCGTTTCAATAAACTCGGGATTATATTCAGGCCATGTCTCTAAGTGAATGGATTTTTTATTACCTAGCGTTACCCAAAGCTCTTCGGTAAAATGAGGCGCAAATGGTGCCAAAAGTTTTAAAAATATTTCCGTACTGGTTTTTGATAGATTTTCCTTTTCCACTGCATTAAACAAAATCATCAGCGCGCTAATCGCCGTGTTAAAATGAAATTTTTCAATATCCTCCCCTACTTTTTTGATTGTCTGATGCAATAATCTTTGTAATTTATTATTTTCATTAATTGAAAATTGTCCGGCCTTCGTAGCCGAATTTGCTTCGGCGGAGTAGACAAAATTGAAAATTGAAAATTTAGCGTATATTCTATCCAAAAATCTTTTAATCCCCGCGATGCCTTTTGGATTCCACGGCCCGCCTTGGTTGTATTCGCCCATGAAGCAGAGATGCGTTCTTATCGCGTCGGCGCCGTATTTTTTAACCAGCGCGTCGGGGTCAACAACATTACCGGCGCAAAGAGCTAAAGGGTTCGTTGAAATTTAAAAATCCGAGTTTTTTAAGCGCTTTGGTGAAAAATCTAGAATAAAGCAAGTGCAAAACCGTATGTTCGGCGCCTCCGATATACATATTAACCGGCAGCCAATTGTTTACTTTTTCTTGGGAAGCAAACTGTTTTTTATTTTTTGAATCGGCATAGCGCAGGAAATACCATGAAGAATCCACAAAAGTATCCATTGTGTCGGTTTCCCGCGTCGCTTTTCCTTTGCATTTCGGGCACTTGGTATTTACGAAACTTTTAACTCTTGCCAGCGGCGATTTGCCTCCGGCAACCGGCCTGAAGTTTTTGAGCGGCGGCAATTTCACCGGCAATTTGTTTTCTGGTACCAGCACAATGCCTTGCCCTGAAGGATTTTGAAGGGCGCACTTACCGCAGTATATAATCGGAATCGGAGCGCCCCAGTACCTTTGCCGCGAAATTATCCAATCGCGCATTTTATATTGCGTTGAAAAATCGCCCAGTCCCCGACTTTTCAGCCATTCGGTGATTTTTTTTCTGCCTTCCGCCGATTCCGTTCCGGTAAACTCTCCGGAATTTATCATCAGCCCGCCTTCGGTATAGGGTTTGTCTTTCGGCCAATCGCGGCCAGGATCAATCACCCCAATTATTGGAAGGTTGAATTTTTTGGCAAATTCAAAGTCGCGTTCATCATGAGCCGGAACCGCCATTATGGCGCCGGTACCATAAGTCATTAAAACATAATCCGATATCCAAATCGGAATTTTTTCATTATTAACCGGATTTA
>Ga0075883_120_pt1 | contig 8424 bp, 9 predicted proteins | sample RifGroA1_FD_68306 | JGI IMG/M metagenome (GOLD analysis project Ga0075883, IMG submission 68306) | Parcubacteria (Azambacteria) bacterium GW2011_GWA1_44_9 | reverse complement strand
TATTTTTTATCGCTACAGAGATTCATTCACAGAACTGGTGACTTCAGACGGCAAAACTATCGAGCCCTTTGCGGTTGGGCCGGATAAAATGAAGGGCATTCGATTGATCCAACTTGCGGAAGGCCGGATTGGAGTTTTTACCAGACCCCAGGGTGTGTTTGGAGGACGGGGAAAAATGGGATATTTTGAGATAAAATCTATTGAAGATTTGAATGACGCTCTTGCCGACTTCGACAGAATAAAAGATCCAAGTTCATTTATCTATGGTTTATTTATTGACCATGAATGGGGAGGACCAAATGAACTTCATCTCTTACCGGACGGGAGAATTGGGATATTGGGGCATATAGCCGGTTTTGGAGATGAAAAATACACTACCCCTGATGGTAAAGAGAAAACAAAAAAGGACTACTACCCGATAGCGTTCATTTTTGATCCGAAAACAAAATCTATAAGCAATATCCGGATTATTGCGACTACCGAACAATTTCCACCTGTTGAGGCAAAAGAAGAAAAGTTAGGCAACATACTTTACAGCGGCGGGCTGGTGAGTCGGGGCGACGGGTACGCCTGGTTGTATGTGGGAATAGGAGATACAAACACAGGGCGTATCCTCATCAAAGACCCTTTTTAGTGAATGGAGTTTCGGACAATTTGGAGAACGAAGTCATCAAGGGTCATGCCGTGAGCTTGGATGGAAGCCGTCATTGCATCCCCCGGATCGGGGTCAAACCCCGCGTTTGCATTGGCTTCCAGAAAATACCACTGTCGTCTGTCTGGACTGTAACGAAGATCAAATCGTGCATAGTCGCGAAGACCAAGTGCATAAAAGGCCCGGATTGAATCCTGTTTGATGTTGGTATCAATATCTCCCCGGAGTTCTTTTGGCGGCGAAATAAAATGGCAGCTTTTGTAAATGGGCAGATGTTTGCTCCATTTCTCGTCAAATCCGTAAATATTCCATTTGCTTTTCACTTTTCCTTTAAAAACGATTTCCGCAATCGGTAGGGCAAATGTTTTCGAGGGAGTCTCGAGGACCGTCACCTGCAATTCTTTGCCGCTGATAAATTCTTCTGTTAACAGTGCTTGATTATGTTTTTTTCGTAGCTTGCGAACGATGTCTTTGAATTGATTGTAGTTTAATGCCACGGAATTATCCGTTATGCCGATACTGCAATGCTCAAACGCGGGCTTGACGATAACGGGGAATTTTCCCGGCACCAGGGCTCTGCTGAGTCGGTCTGACAGACGAATGATCTGAAATTTAGGCGTCGGAAGGAGGTTTTTTTCAAAGACTCGTTTTGTCCGGAGTTTATTATTTGTCGTCTGGATGGCGGCAAACGAAGAGCCGGAATAGGGGATGTTGAGTCGGCCGAGAACCCGTGCGATTTCCATTTCCATCTTTTTACTGTCAACAAGATTAAATACGAAATTGGCCTTGAGATTTTTGAGTTCCGAAAGATTATCCGGTTCTACTTTGATAACTTGCACTTTGTAACCACGGCGGGTAAACAGCCGTTTCATGTACCACACGATTTCATCGGTTTGATTGTCAACGAGGGCGTGTTCCTTGCTAAAGTATTTGTCCGTAATGTCTTTGGGAACGTAGTGATAGAGAAGCGCAATAGTGAAACGTTTCTTGCGTTTCTCTTGTTTTCTTTTCATTGTATGTATTAACTACAGGTGATATTGCGTCACTTGTCAAGTTTTAGCCTCAGTATATGATACAATACTACAAAAGAGCCGCGGTGGTGGAATGGTAGACACGAAGGCCTTAAGAGCCTTTGTCCTTAACAGACGTGAGCGTTCGAATCGCTCCCGCGGCACAGAACAAAAATTCATCTCTTGCTATATAGCGCGAGATTGAGTACATTAAAATGGTGATAAACAGAAAACAGACTATTGCCTTAATTTTGTGGTGGTGTGAGGGCACAAAAATTAGGAGAGATAAGCGATGGAAGGATTCTTATCTGTATCCCATTGAAGTAACAAATACGGATCCGAAAATTATTAAGATTTTTATTAACTTTCTTAGAGAAGATTTAAAAGTTCCTGGTGATAAAATAAAAGGTCAAATTCAAGTTCATGAAGGTGACGATCAAGAAAAGCTCGAAAAATTTTGGTCTAGTTATTTAAGTTTACCGAAACAACAGTTTAACAAAACCATAGTTAGACCGAAAGGGAATAGATTTAGAAATAACCATGGAACATTTAAATTAAGAACCTACGATAAAAAATTATATCTTATACTACAATCTTTGTTAGAGGACGAATTAAAAATATTTAGCGTTAATACTACGGAGAGTGGCGCAATTGGCTAGCGCGCATCGTTTGGGACGATGAGGCTGCGGGTTCAAGTCCCGCCTCTCCGACAGACCACCTAGCTTTTTCGATTTCTCGCAAGCGCGAGGAATGATCGTAAGAGATTCTGAAAGGATTTTATTTTCGCAACTGCCTTGATTGATTGAATCCCTTTTTGATAATAGTGTTCGCGTACTGCAACAAGACCATCAATAGTATTCCCGTCGAGAATATCGTCTTGAATTTGAAAAACCATACCCAGATTTCTGCCGTACCTGGCGAGTGCGTCAAGAGTTTGTTTATTCCTAGTTCCTGCAAGTGTAGCACCTGCAAGGAGCGACAAAACCCCTGTGTATTCGGCAGTCTTCAATCGGATAGTATCGAGCGTTTCTCCTGCCGAAATGTCCAATATTTGTCCGTACATTGTTTTTGTAAAATAGGAAGCAAAAAGCATAGCAACTCGTTTGAGACGATCTGCAGAAAATGAAGAAGAAAACAAATATGATAGGGTCCATGAGTAGACAAGATCTCCGGCGTTAATAGCCATAGCGTCACTAAACGTTGAATGAATCGTACTCACCCCTCTTCGTTTTTCATCACGGTCAATGACGTCATCGTGGATGAGAAGTGCCGCATGAAAGAGTTCAAGAAACAAACTCGTCGAAAAAATTTCTCGATCTTTTCCTCCGCAAAGTTCATACGACAAACACATGAGCGCACCACGGATCCGTTTTCCCCCCACTACTATCTTGATCATATGGGAAACGACATTTTGGGGAGTCTTACCCAAGCGCGAGGAATCGCACAATTGTTTGTCTACATACTGTCTAAGAATAGGGTCAGTAATTCGTTTATACCGGGCAAGGTATGCTTGTGCTTCGTCCATGCCGCGATAATACGATATACTAGTGCTATGGTAAAGCGAATCGCCATACTGTTAGGAGCGGCCTTTTTACTTTTTACCTTTTGGTACTACCAGAGAAACCCTCTCACCACAAAAATCACTATTGGCAATCACGTCTTGTACGTTGATGTTGCAGCCACGCCAGTTGCTCGCGAGCGTGGACTTTCCGGCAGAACATCTCTGGCACAAGATTACGGAATGCTTTTTGTCTTTCCTGCTCCGGCCAAACACGGTTTTTGGATGCGGGGGATGAACTTCGCGCTCGATTTTATCTGGATACGGGACAAGACGGTCTATGAACTCACCCGCAATGTCCCTGCGCCTCTATCAGGCCAATCTCCGAACATGCTCGAACCCTATTACCCGATTGATATGGTTCTTGAAGTCAACGCAGGGTCGATCGACAGGTTTGGAATAAAACAAGGAGATAAGGTCGTAATCAGACAGTAAACACGATATAATTCATAAGTTTGCGGGTGTAGCTCAATGGTAGAGCGCCAGTTTTCCAAACTGGTGACGAGGGTTCGATTCCCTTCACCCGCTCCACGCCCCCATAGCTCAACGGATAGAGCACCTCTCTTCTAAAGAGGCGATGGAGGTTCGATTCCCCCTGGGGGCGCACAATGAAAAAGGTAGTCATTCTGTTTCTATTCCTCTTTTCAACTTTGCCTATTTACGCGATCTACGACCCCCTGAGTGTACCTAATAATAAATACGGCATTCACGTCGCAGATCCCCAGGATATCCCAGACGCAGCTTTCCTGGTAAACTCCAACGGTGACTGGGGATACGTCACCGTCGTTATCCAAGCAAACGATCGAAATACCGACAAATGGCAGCGTATTTTTGATCAAATGCGACGCCTCCACGTCATACCGATTGTACGCCTTGCAACACAGCCGGAAGGAGACACGTGGAAAAAACCAAATCTTTCTGATATTGGGGACTGGAAATCATTCTTAAACTCCCTCAACTGGCCAACTGAAAATCGATACGTCGTCATTTTTAATGAACCAAATCACGCAGCCGAATGGGGCAATTCCATCAGTCCTGAGGAGTACACTGACATTCTCAATACATTCTCCGGTGAGTTCAAAGCCTCTTCACAAGATTTTTTCATCCTTCCGGCGGGTCTCGATGCCTCCGCCCCCGACGGACCAACAACCATGGATGAGGGAACATTTCTACGTCGCATGGTGCAAAAACAAGCTGATATTTTTAGCAAAATAGATGGTTGGACGTCTCATTCGTATCCCAATCCCGCCTTTTCCGGCTCTCCCCTGGCAGCGGGTAGGGGAACGATACGAAGTTTCGTATGGGAGCTCAACGTTTTGAAATTGAATCTTCCGGTATTTATCACGGAAACGGGCTGGCAACATCATGACGGAAAAGTGCTTGACTTTTCACTTCTTCGTTCTGAAACTGTTTCGGAATATATAAAAACCGCGGCAGTGTCTGTTTGGACCGACAGCCGCATTGTGGCCGTAACGCCGTTTATTCTTAACTATCAGGACGCTCCGTTTGATCATTTTTCCTGGCGTCGTTTTGGCGGCGACGGATTTTATCCACACTATTTTGCCTATAAAGATGTAGCGAGAGTTCGGGGAGAACCGCGTCAGCGGGAAGGGTATGAGATCATTACATCCCTTATTCCAAAAACACTCGTTGGGGATGCGACCACGACGCTTATCGGAGAAATACAAAATACCGGTCAAGGTATTCTTAACTCTGATCGGTACCAACTCATCATTAAAGATGAGTCGGGGTTGTTTCAGACCGTTGCTGAAAGCGTACCGACACTTGAACCCGGTGAGACGGGAAAAATTGCTGTCCATATCACAACGCCACCGCAAGGCACTACCTACACGCTTGGCGCTGTGTTTATCAAGGGGCAAACAGAAATTGCTTTAGAAACGACCGAGGTAACGCTGATCCCGCCCCCGACGCTCTCTATCAAAGTTTCCGCCGGATGGAGGTCTCGTCCCACCATTGGTGATGTTACCGTCCTCGTCTATGATGTAAACGAAGAAATCGTTCATGAATTTCGGGGATTAACACTTTCAAGTGGGCACATTTCTGTTGAAGGACTTAAAAATATCGTTCCAGGGCAACCGTACCGCATCGTCGTCCTCGTGCCCGGATATTTACCGCGTCAAACGACTGTGGGTCTTGATCCAACACTCACACATATAGTCATGCGTCGACTCCTGCCCGTGGATTTTAACTTCGATGGCACATTAACGATCGAAGATCTACCCGCGCTTTTTCAAACGCGCCCCCACGACGCCTGGCTGCGTTTCTTCGGACCGTAATTTTGGGGTGACTGACGGGATTTGAACCCGCAACATTCGCCTCCACAGGGCGACGCTCTGCCGGGTTGAGCTACAGTCACCAGCAGGTGTAAGTATACCGCAAAATGCTATACTAATAAAATCTATGGAAGTATCGCCGGTTGTTGAAGCACTCATTGGTGAATTTGAACAGGACAAGCCAAAAGCAAGGGAAGAAGCACGACTTACCGTCAGTAAAACCGTTTCAGCGCTTGCCGTCCTCTATGAAAAAGCGAGAAATGCCGTAGAATTCCGCGCAGAACACCTCATTCGCAGAGCTGCTATTGAACGAATTCTCAAACGCCGCATTATTTTAAACGGAGGCTCAACGACAATTGCCGAAAACCTCATGGTCGAACTTTTGTGGGCCCGCTACATCGACAGCTCTCTCGTGAGCGACAAGACTATCGCCCACATCCAAAAAATTATTGAGCGGTATCTTTCTCTCAGGCGAACCGTTTTCGGCGGTACGGCAAAAATCCAGTCCATATCCTGGGATACTGTTTTAGGAGTCGCATCCGCTGAAATTGAAGAAACCATCGTATCGCCAAAAAAGCGTGAGGCACTCGTCAATTTTCTCTATCAGGCCGTTCGGCCTAAAATTACTATTCCGGCTAAACCCGCCGAATTTAGCAACATGCAGACCTATATCGCCGTCGAGCGGTCATATGCGCAATCGGATGATGCACTCATTCTCTACCATCTCATCCGCATTACCCAGCCAAGTTGGCAGGAACTCCAAACTCCCCCAGAAGCGGACGCGCATTCGTTTTTGGGAACGCTCAGTCTTTCTCAAGCCGCACTTCGCGATCCGATTGCCGAATCGGTAACCCGCTATGTCCGCAGGCAGGTACCGCCATTTTTAATTTTGCGTGATGTCTTTCTCGAGCAATCAAATATACGCGCGCTCATCGAAAACCAAGCCCTTTTTGAACAAAAACTTGCCCAAACCGCAACCCGGCGCTATCTCGAGATTGGGGCAAAAGTTCGCCGTGCTGTGGTTCGGAGTATCATTTATATATTTTTAACGAAGATGATTTTTGCGCTCGCTCTCGAAGCGCCTGTTGATATCTTTATCACGAAGCGAATCGCATATATCCCGCTGGCTATCAACACGCTGTTTCCACCTGTCCTCATGTTTCTCGTCGCGGGATTTTTCTCTATTCCTGGGCCGGAAAATACAAAACTCTTAATTGACCGGGCAAAAAAAATACTCTACGACTTCGATGGCTATATAGCTGATAACGACCCGTATGTACCAAAGGCAATCGTACGTCGACCGATTTTAACGGCAGTATTCTCCCTCTTTTATCTGGGGACATTTCTTCTTACCTTTGGCGTGATTAGCTATGTGCTCACCCAACTGCATTTCAACCTGGCAAGCCAAACAATATTTGTCTTTTTTGTCACCCTGGTTTCGTTCTTTGCGTACCGGATTCGACAATCAGCCAAAGAATATGAAGTGGAGAGCCGGCAGGGAGTACTTGAGCCTATGGTCGACTTCTTCTTTCTGCCGGTCTTACGGGCGGGACACATTCTTTCCCAAGAAATAGCCAAGCTCAATGTATTCATCTTTTTATTCGACTTTATCCTCGAAGCACCGCTCAAAGTCATCTTCGAAGTGACTGAAGAATGGATTCGCTTTATTCGTCTCAAGAAAGAGGAAATTATCTAAACAACTAACTCTACAAGTCCCGTCGAATTGATAATTACCACAGCCTACACACATTTCCTTTGCATCTGGTGTAAGTGTATCTTTTTCGAGTGCCATTTTTCGTGAACGTTTTCGAACAAATTCGAACGTATTTCAAAGAATCGTGTTAGCTCGCTGTGCCCTTCCGTAGTTTTAACGAAGGAGGGGCCAGCGGCCTCGCTTATTTTTTTGCGCGCGCGACTTTGTGATCGCTAGCGCGAGCACAGGAAATTTGATAAAATTATAACATGACAACAAAAAAGATGCCGTATCAAGTACTGACAGATAGTGACGTGAGCAAAGTCCTCACAATGAAAGTTGCAGTCCAAAAAATTGAAGATGCTCTGCGAGAAAAATCTCAGGGAACTCTTATTGCTCCTCCAAGATTCAGTATTGATATAAAAAATGGATCTCTTGTATTTACAGCTGGTGCAGCCACAAAAAAGGAAAAAGTGATCGGTTTTAGAGCTTATTCTTCATTTGAAAGAAGAGAAGCGGGAACGAACTATATACAGCTAGTCGCTGTTTTTGATAGCGAAAGTGGTGATTTCAAGGGAGTAGTAATAGGAAGTCTTATTGGTGCGCTAAGGACAGGTGCTATCGGGGGTGTAGCAGTCAAGTATACGCTCACCAAGAGAAATGGTAGAAAATGTTGATATTTTGCTTTGTGCTACCGATAGTGACACTCCGGTTTTGCGTGCCGATTGGCTTAAACCCGGAATTCATATCAATATAATTGGTCCGAATGAATTAGATCCCGCTACTATAGCTAAAGCAGAGACACTTGCCACTGATTCGATTGCCCAACTAAAAAGTCATCCAAAGCCAGAATTTATTTTAGAAAAAGGTTATGGTGATAAGATTATAGACCTGAGCGATTTTGTTATAGGTAAAAGGAAAGCAAGACAATCTTCAAACGACATAACTATATTTTTGTCGGCAGGGCTTGCCGGAACCGAAGTAATAATAGCTAATGAGGCAATGAGGTTACAAGCGAATTTGTAAGAGGTGTTTAGTTCTTTAAAATTTTTGCGTTCCGAAGGTTCTGAGCGAAGCCGAAGAATTTTCCTTGATTGTTCGAGGCCAGCTCAGCCGGATGAGCTGGATTTTTCCAAAAACGAGCACCATTAAATATACCGTTCGATTTCTTTGGTAAGCCTTTCCTTAAAATGTCTGATCATCGACCAATGACTTTT
>Ga0075883_122_pt1 | contig 8819 bp, 7 predicted proteins | sample RifGroA1_FD_68306 | JGI IMG/M metagenome (GOLD analysis project Ga0075883, IMG submission 68306) | Parcubacteria (Azambacteria) bacterium GW2011_GWA1_44_9 | reverse complement strand
AGACGGCTCACCTTTACATGGGTGTTTGCCTAAGATAGGAAGCGCACTGATCGCACCATATGGAGGAATTGTCCCATCATACCGGGGGTTACCACCATCTACCTCAGCGGGCGCCGCCCCCATATCACCAAAGTAAGTTCCATCCGGCCGGTATGCAGCAGAGAGACCCCATTGATTCCGACCATAAGCTGGAAAATTTGCAGACTGATCAATCACAAACTGTCTGTTGGCGCAAATTGCATTCCAGGAATTTTCAAACCAGTCTACAGATTGTACGGTTGAACCAACGCCTCCCGGATTATCCTGGTTCATCCTATCAAAATCAAAAAATGCATGGGCATAAATGTAAGTAAAGAATGAACCAAAATAACTGTTTACCACGTCGTAATCTGAATAACTTCTTGTTACTCTTGGCCATGCATAAAGACTTCTTTTAAACGCTTCGTTGCCTGGATCTTTTGCCAATGCAAGTAGATTAATCAGTAATATTTCGTCAGTTGGTCTGTCCCACTCTTGATTGGACAAACAGCCGTCTCCGTCCGGCGCACTTACACCAAAACCGGGTGAACATTCAGTCTTCCATGCATGGTAAAACCTATCATTTGCCGGGTCTAAAAAATACTGCCAGTCAACATTATTAAAAACCTCATTAGCTTTCGTTTGTATATCTCCCCCAAAATATTGCCCGGCGGTTAAAGTCCCTGCTAAAAACAATGCCACATCAACAGTCGATACTTCACTTTCTCCGGATCTATGCCCATTTGCACCAAGAAAGTGATACAGGAATCCTGCTTTACCAAACTGCTCTGGATTTGCTATTTGTTGATTTTGGTAACTTAAGGCATTGTCTAATATCAACCTTGCCCGCTCCTCTGCTTGTGCGGGTGATATTGTCCAATTAGCATTTTCGCCATATCTTTCTGCCATAACCGGTAGCGATGCCAAACCAAATCCGGTAGCGGCAATGCTGGCATCCTGGCTGAATTCGCTGTCTTTTACAAATCCATTGGGAAGCACCCTTTCCCAAAGATATTTAGAAGCTTGAGCTTCTGTCATATCAATAAGCTCCCCATCAGAAAGTCTAGCATCTGGGGTTTCTGTTGGAGTAATGGTAAGAGTTGGAATAAGTGTAACTGTCGGAGTCTCCATTGGAGTCTTCGTTGGTGTTTGGATCGGAGTTTCAGTAAGTATGTTAGTTGAAGTTCGTGTTGGAATTCGAATTGCTGTCCTTGTAGGCGTATTAGTCGCAGTTAATTCTTTTTCTCTCGGAAATCTACTGATAAGACCTGCATCTTCTTGAAGTATCAGCGCAGCATCAACGGCATTCAATAATCTATCGCCATTGACATCTCCGGCTTCTTCACAAAGAAGCGCATCAACTAACCCTGCAGTCCTTTGTAAAACTAATGCTGCATCGATACTGTTAACATCACCATTACAATTAGTATCACCAATAATTTGTCCATTCTGAGCATCTGCCCTTGCACAAGCAGCAAGTAGAACTAAAAATAAAGTTGCTGCTGCCAATGTACCAGTTTTCTCTTTTGATCTACTATGTCTAGGCTCGACATTACTACCAATTCGAGTCTGCCGTGCCGCTTCAATTTGTGCAAGTCTTGTTTCTGAACCTTGCACTAAACGACTAAAAATATTCGGACCATAAGCGCGTTCTAAAAACATACCAATCCTCTCCCCTAAAATAATTAATCAATACCCTCTGGGCAAACATATGCATCAAGGTCATCAACTATATCAAACACTCTATTTACTAAAATCGCTGCTTCATTATCTATATCAGCTTCTTCTGTTAATCTGCTAATAGATTCAACTACACCAATTGCTAATTCTTCCTGTGGCTCTGGAAGTCCCCTGTCGACCGCTAAATTGAACGCGGAATAGACTAGCTCCATATCATCGTAGGTTTCAAGGCTCAGCAGAAAACCAAGGCCGGATAAATATAATGCCCTTGCGTCGGGATCATCTGAATTCGCATCCAAATAAACACCTATCATTGTATTACCCAATCTACGTTCCACTTCCCCTTCTTGGGGCCCCAAATTAGCTGAAGAAACATAAAGTTTACATACCTCTTTTAGAGTCGTTGGAAGATTGTCAGAAAAACTTTCTGGCTGTAAGACTTTTGTTTCTTGCGGCAGTTGTTTCTCTTGAGCTCTAGGTTCTGATACTTTGCTTTTATCATCACCGCAAGCAGAAGTTAGGGAAGCAATAATTAAAAGGGGGATAGCAACAGGTACAACAAATCTTCCTCTACCCATAAATAATGATACAAACTTGGAATCTTTATAACCTACAACAGGTTGTTCATCTCCAAGAGAATCACGATAAGCTCCATGGATCTCTCTAGCCTGCGCATCCCTTGCGTCTGACCCCTGCGCCAGTCTTTCAAATTTATTTGGACTAAATCGTTCGTTCATAAATTATTCAATCTTGACACCTATTTCTTCAACAATGTCTCCATAAATTTGAAGCTCCATTCCCCACTGTGCCCCAGAAAAATCAATGAGAAGTACATCTTCTCTTATACAAGTTGATTGATCATAAGCATAATATGGATAATATTCTCCACAATACAAGTCCCACACAAATCTATTCCCATATGTATCAATTAAAACAACATCCGCATCTATAAATTCATTTATTGAATTTCGACATCCTAAATCCCAATTTTCATTATGGGCAAGTTGAACTTCAACGTCTACACTCGTCGGAATTCGTTGCCCTTCAACAGGGTTAATAAATCTTCCCGAATTACAAATATCAAGTGGCGGCTTGGGCGTCGGTGTATTAGTTGGAGTTCGGGTTAGAGTTGGTGTACGAGTTGGTGTTCTGGTTGGAGTTTCTGTTGGGGTTCTGGTTTCTGTAAAAGTTGACGTTGGCGTACGTGTGGCTGTCGGGGTACGCGTTGGTGTTGACGTATAAGTCAGCGTTGGTGTTGGAGTTCGGGTTGATGTATTGGTTGGTGTTCTTGTCGAAGTTTCAGTTGGAGTGTTAGTTGGAGTACGCGTTGGAGTACGAGTTGGAGTTCTGGTTGTTATTCTAGTTGCTGTGGGTTCTTTTTCAACAGGAAATTCATCAATTAATTCGGCATCTTTTTGCAAGATCAAAGCCGCATCAATGGCATTAAGCATATCATCTCCGTTAACGTCTCCAGACTCTTGGCAAGCAAGATTCTTAACAAGCCTTGCACTTTCCTGCAGAACTAAAGAAGCATCAATACTATCAACATACTCATCGCAATTTACATCACCCATTCTATTGCCGCTACCACCTACGTTAGCAACCGCAGAAATTGCAACAAGTGCAGCCGCAACCGGCATTGCAACTCTGTTATTTAATAATTTCGAAAGTCTAGTAGATTTTGAGGAATTTAAAACCAAAATATTCTCATCCCCTAAAATTTCAGAGGATGATTGATGCTCACCTGCAGAATAATTCCCACCTAGCCGCTCTTGACTCATACTAGATTTAATAGCGGCAGTTAATTTTCTAAAGCGGGCAGATTATATGACTTTCAAGATAAAAAAGCAAAAACAGAAAAAGTACTTAGTGCCTTTTCTTTTTAGGTTTTAAGCCTTGCAAATAACGATTAGTGGTCTCACCAAAAACTACGACCATTCTTCTGGCATGCAATTCACTTATCCGATTTTTAGCAATCTCCCGGCCTATATAACGTGCAATATTTCCAAAAACTATCATTGCAGAAAGTGCTGTCAACTGCTCACTTTCGGTAAAATTAAACCCGCCATAATTGTACGCAAAAACTTTCGCCGACTTTTGGACATACCTGATTGTCTTAGGATGAGGCGGTAATTGACCCGTATCTCTCAGATAATTTAACACCATCAACTGTTGTGGAATTAAAAAATCAAACTGAGAACCTTGTAAAAACTTAAAATGCGGAAAATCCTGAGAATGTTCAACAAATCCTTCTATATCTTCTTTTAACCACTGATTAACAAGTGACGAAACCTTTAGTGATAACTGCCCGACTCTTATAGGAATAACTAACCCTTTCTCACTAAAAACTTGAGCTCTTTTGAAAAAATCACTAAAAACTTCGTCTGAACCTAATTCATTCAGAAGCTTAGTAATCTGACTCTCAACCCTCGCAGGAAATATGCCGAGTCGCCTTTCACCCTGAAGGGACCTTTTTAGGGCCTCCTGATTAAGCGAATGTTTAGCTAGCGGAGATCCACTGGCAATTACTTCTTCTCTTTCTCTTTCTGCTTTTGAACTCATACTTGGTGATAAATTTTATCTCCCCTGAATATTTAAAACAAGCCATATAGTCTGTTTTCCCCTCTTGACCACCTCAAACCTCAGTGATATATTCAAGTCCGAAAATGATTTCCTCAATCTCTAGAATGTTAGACTTCGAACTAGAAAATTACTATCAAACTAACCGGAGGTTCACATGTCACTAGGTGACGACTGGCCAGATCTGCTGACCGTCAAAGAAGTTGCCAAAATCTTGCGCGTTGCCCCACTAACTGTTAAAAGATGGGGTAAGCGTGGCAAACTGCCCGCAATCCGCATCAATTCCCGCGGAGATAGGCGCTATAAGAAAGAAGCGGTTCTGTGGCTACTCGGCGCTGCCAAGCCAACCGAACAATCCGCCAGTCAATAATTTTCTAACTAGCTTCTAACGAATTTACAGGGAAAAGATGAACACAACTCGAACCGATTTGCTTTTCGATATTGTTTCTAAAGTCACTCTGAGTTTCTGATGGTGCTTGACATTGGCCTGATAGGTTAATAAATGGACAGCCAATCTGGCGGGAACCATCTTCATATACAGTCAAAGATGCCTGCACAGACTCTTTTGAGCTTGCATCTGCTCCCCAGCAATCAACAGAATAACTATTTGCTACCTCTTTCATTCTGAGAAATGTAGCACAAGTGAAATTTGAATTCAACTCTAACTAAATTAAGATGATATACTGGCAACATGCTGGATGTTGCCATTGATGCTGCAAAACAAGCCGGTGAGCTGGCACTAAAATATTTTAAGAGTCAACCCAAAGTTTCCTATAAGGCAGACAAATCCCCCGTCACCATAGCCGACCTTGAAACCGAAAAGCTCATCCGTCGCATAATCAACCGGAAATTCCCCGATCACGGCATCATCGGCGAAGAACTTCCACCAGTCAATCCTAAAGCCGACTACCAGTGGGTCATTGATCCAATAGATGGAACGCGCGACTTCATCCGTAGAATACCTTTCTGGGCAAATTACATAGCAGTATTAAAAAATAACAAACCCATAATGGGTGTTATCTTCCTGCCAATTTTAGGTGACATGATAACTAGCCAAAAAGGGAATGGCACTTTCTTAAATGATCAAAAAGTTCATGTTTCTAAAACAAAAAAACTCGAGGAGGCATATATTTCTCATGGACAGATCAAAAGATTTGTAAGTATTGGTAAAAAAAATCAACTATTGAATCTTGCAATAATTGTAAGATCATCTCGAAATTACGGTAATTTTGGCCTCAAACTCTTACTAGAAGGAAAGATCGATGCGGTTCTGGAGGCGGGTGGAGGGTTTCACGATTTCGCAGCACCAAAAATAATTGTAGAAGAAGCGGGTGGTAAATTTTCAGACTTTTCTGGAAAAAATTTGCTCACATCAGGAAACGGAATCTGGACTAACAAACTTTTGCATAATCAAGTACTAAAAATACTCAATTCCAGATGAGGTAAACCTCATAGTGCTGAGGACTTAGTTCATAGTTCATAGTTTTTTGAATTACTATGATCTATGATCTCACAACTCAAAACTAGCCCGCTTGGCGGGCTAAACCTTCCCCCACTCAATCCTTACTCCCTCCTTCTTATACTTATACAGTGCGTCCTCAATAATAAATTTTATGGCTGCCAGTTTATCTTCTGTCGTAGCTTCCGCCCTCATAGTTAAAGCCGGTTGGGTGTTACTCGCCCGCACTACCGCCCATCCGTCTGCAAACTCAAGCCTGACTCCGTCAATCGTCAGCATTTCATACTTCTTGGATTTAAAATAAGTCTTAAGTTCCTCAACAATCTCGAATTTCCTGTGATCCGGCGCATAAACCCTTGTCTGCGGAGTCGAATAATATTTAGGCAGCGATTCGACCAGGGCTTTTAAAGTTTGTCCGCTTTCGGCAACATACTCAAGCAGCCTGCAAGCAGCATAAATCGCATCGTCAAAACCATACCAATTGTCTTCAAAAAATATATGTCCGGAAGTTTCCCCGGCAAGCTCACCTTTTTCCTGCCTCAGTGCTTCTTCAATATAAGAGTGCCCGACGCGCGTCAAAATAACTTCACCCCCATGACCCTCTACATCATCTGTCGCGCTTTTGCTGCACTGCAGCTCAAAAAGAATTTTGGCACTGGGCTTTTTATTTAAAATGTGGCGCGCGCACAAAGCCGTTATCTGGTCTCCCCGAACAATCGTACCTTCTTCATCAACGGCTCCCAGCCTGTCCGCATCTCCGTCAAACAAAAGCCCTAGCTGGTACCTGCCCGGGGGTTTTACTTCCCGAATCATTTTTTGAATATCGGGATATGCCCGCTCGTCAACCGGATCCGGCGGATGATTCGGAAACTTGGGGTCAATATCGCAGTAGAGTCTTTCGACCGTTACCCCAAGCCTTTCAAGAATTGTCGGCGCAAAAGGCCCGGCTGTCGAGTTGCCGCAATCGACTATTACCGAAAGCGGCCGCGAAATTCGAACTCTTTTCTGGATATCACCATAGTAATCTTCATATATATCTCTGTCTTCAACTTTCCCACTGCCGGTTGCATACTCCTCAGCCATCATCAGCCGCTTTAACTTCGACCGGTCCGACACCGCCGCCGTCGTTTTAATCTTTTTCCCTTTCAGATAAAAAGTCACCCCCACTACCTTTCTTTCCTCTCTGCCTAACGAACTCCGGTAAGTTCTTTCCCATAAAATATTTTCCGGGTCGATCAAACCCAGTTTCCTGGCTAAATCTTCATCGATCGAACTCCTAAACGCCCCGGTGTCAATCTTGACCTTTATTTGATGTTTTTCTGATTGGATTTTTTACTTTCAGGCCTTCGACGCGCTTTAAACGGGAGAACAAACCTGCTTTGTTGGCGAGCTGGATTTTCAAACCCGGCTGGGCGTTAACTTCCAAAACCATCGGTGTGCTCTTCAGTTTGCCCGACTTGGTTTTCTTAGGCTGGAGGGCAATATCTACCCGGCAATAACCCAATCCCACCGCCTCGGCAGCTTTTACCCCCAACTCCAGCACTTCATCCCAACGGGGAATCCGCACTCCTTTTAGCCGCCGCCTGGTCTCCGGAAAAAACTTCACTTCGCTGGTATACTTCACTGCCTGGGTGGTTACGCCGCTGGCCATATCGATCCCGCAGGCAATCGCCCCTTGGAACATATTCGCCTTGCCGTGCGACTCTTTTGTCGGCAAGCGCAAAAAGGCCATCACCGGCACTTTATTAAACACCAGCACGCCTACGTCCGGCGTTCCCTGACAGCTGATCGGTTCAAATCTCGGGTGGACCCGCACCCGCTCTTCAATAAACGCTCTGTCCGGCAAATCCAGCATTGAATACTTGCCGGCCAGAATATCTAAAATATGTAAACGCAAATCGTTAACCGTCACCTTAGTGCCATCCACCGTCATCCATTCCCCGGCAAACTCGCCACCATGATCGATCACCAAAATGCCTTCTCCGCCCAACCCTTGGCTCGGTTTAATCACAAAACTATCCGGCAGTCTGGTAAAGTCAAAACTTTCCACCACCCTTTCGTTCTTAAATATCCGGTAAAGTTTTGGCACCGGTACCTTGGCTTTTTTTAAAATCGATTTGGTCAGCAACTTCGAATCCGCCGCTCTTTTCCCTTTGCCGGAGTTATATTTCGACTGATATAGATGATTGCGGGCATTCATGCCCAGAATGTCTGATAATTTTGTCATACAAAATTAATTTACAATGTTAATGTTTGAAAATTGAATAATTGGGATTTCATTGAAAATTGGGTTTTGAAAATTGAAAATTATTTAAGTAACTGCTTAAATTTTACTATCTCCAGCGCCCTTAAACCAACATATCTTCCCACATAAGTATCAAACAAGGCAATTAACAGCAAAGAAATTTCCGGATTCAACAAAACTAATTTCTGCACCCAATTAGTTTTTAAAATCACTGCCCCGATTATGGCCATCACTATTGTCTGCACCATCACCAGAGTCGCTTCATGCCGGCTTTTACCTGTCTGCACTTCAATAAAATTCTCGGTCAGAAGCATTAAAATTAAAATCGGAAAAATAGACACCGCGCTTAAACTGCCCAAATTAATATTGACTGCTCCCAACAGCACTGCCAGTACTGCCGCCGATACCAGCCACATCATTAAGGCCATCCGCGGCAAATACTGCAGTTTTAATCTTTCGGTAACTTTCCTGGCCAAACTGGCCCCCAAAAACCCCACCGCAAACATGATAATTCCTACCTTAATGCCGGTGGCCACAAAGGCCACGGATAACATCGCCGGCACAAAAATCCCAAAACCGGTTAAACCGATCAAGTGCCTGGCCGCGGCAATCAAACCGGCCACCAGCGGAAACAATAAGACTAAAACAATCGTGTTTGCCGACACCCCTTTACTTACCGCCTGCCTGATCGCCTGCTGCAGCCAATTATTCCAATTGAGCTTGCCAATCTTTTTTTCCTCTAAATAACCCTCCAGCCTGCCCTTGACCGCCGAAGTCCGCTCGGTAATATCCTGTTTGGTCACCGCTTCAATACTTAAAGTCCCGGCCGACCCGCCT
>Ga0075883_123_pt1 | contig 9416 bp, 4 predicted proteins | sample RifGroA1_FD_68306 | JGI IMG/M metagenome (GOLD analysis project Ga0075883, IMG submission 68306) | Parcubacteria (Azambacteria) bacterium GW2011_GWA1_44_9 | reverse complement strand
AGATTACTTTCTTGATTCAATAATCGTCAAAGCAACATTTTGAGGAACAATGTCATAGTGGTCAAATTCCATGGTTGAAGATGCGCGTCCTTCGGTCATAGAGCGAAGTGAAGTAGTATATCCAAACATTTCTGAAAGTGGCACTTTTGCAGTTACTACTTTCAACATACCTCGCTCACCCATTCCTTCAATCTGTGCACGCTTTGAAGAGAGATTTCCTGTTACGTCACCCATAAACTGTTCTGGGGTAACAATCTCAACCTTCATAATAGGTTCAAGAATTACGGGGCCTGCCTTGCGTGCTGCTTCTTGAAATGCTTGTGATGCGGCAATCTTGAAGGCGATTTCTGAAGAGTCTACATCATGGTACGAACCATCGTAGAGTTCTGAAGAAATATCTACCATTTTGTATCCTGCCTGCACACCGCGATCCATTGCCTCGATAATACCCTTCTCTACCGGTGGGATGAATTCCTGTGGAACAACACCTCCTTTAATACTATTGATAAATTCAAAGTGATGATCCTTGCGCTTCACGTTCTTTGGAAGATCTTCGAGGTCAACATTCTTATCAATTGGCTTAATGCGAATTTTCACATGACCGTACTGTCCGCGACCACCCGTCTGCTTGATGTACTTATGTTCTGCTTCTGATTCTCGGGTAATAGTTTCCTTGTATGCTACCTGTGGCTTACCAACATTTGCATCCACATTAAACTCACGCTTCATACGATCCACGATAATTTCAAGATGAAGTTCTCCCATTCCTGAAATAATAGTTTCCATCGTTTCTTCATCAGTTGAAATACGGAACGTTGGATCTTCGTCAGAAAGTTTCTTGAGCGCCATACCCATTTTTTCTTGGTCAGCTTTTGTTTTTGGTTCAATGCGAAGTGAGATAACCGGCTCAGGGAATTTAATTTCCTCGAGTACGATAGGGTTTGCCTCGTCACAAAGCGTGTGTGAAGTTTTTGTATCTTTAAGACCTACCATTGCAGCAATTTCTCCTGCGAATACTTTTTTTACCTCTTCACGCTGATCTGCCTGAAGTCGTACCATACGGCCAACACGCTCTTTGGTACCCGTTGTTGCATTATAAATATACGATCCCGCTTCTACAGAACCTGAATACACACGGAAGAAGGTAAGTTGTCCTACAAATGGGTCTGCCTGAAGTTTAAATGCGAGTGCCGCAAAAGGTTCTTTGTCTGAAGGGCCACGGGTAACTTCCTCACCATTACGAGGATCAATTCCTTTTACTGGGGGAAGATCTGATGGCGCAGGAAGATAATCAACCACTGCGTCGAGTACCAACTGTACACCCTTGTTCTTGAGGGCTGAACCAGCATATACGGGGAAAATTTCATTTGCGATTACTGCCTTACGTAATGTCTTCTTGAGAATTTCCATAGGAATTTCCTTTCCTTCGAGATATTCATTCATCAACTTTTCATCATTTTCTACAATACGCTCAACGAGTTCATTGTGGTATTGCTTTGCTTCAGCTTGATACTTTTCAGGAATGTCGGACTCTATCACGTTGCTCCCCATCTCTCCTTCAAACATAAACATTTTCATTTTAAGAAGATCGATTACTCCCTCAAATTCGTCCTCGAGACCAACAGGAATTTGCATTCTCACTGCTTTTGAATTCAAACGATCGAGGATTGATTTATATGAACGCTCAAAAGATGCACCGGTACGATCAAGTTTGTTAATGAAACAGATGCGTGGTACCTGTGCCTCGTCTGCATAACGCCAGTTGGTTTCTGACTGAGGTTCTACGCCAGCTACACCGTCAAACACCACTACGGCACCGTCGAGCACGCGAAGTGAGCGCTTTACCTCTACGGTAAAGTCGATGTGTCCAGGGGTATCAATAATATTAAAACGTACGAAATTTTCCTTCGACTTTGAGACATCGGTCTTGTTCCAGAAACACGTAATAGCTGCAGCAGTAATCGTAATACCACGCTCGCGCTCCTGTTCCATCCAGTCGGTTACCGTCTCACCTTCGTGAACCTCGCCAATCTTGTGCGTCATTCCCGTGTAATACAAAATACGCTCGGAGGTGGTAGTCTTACCAGCGTCAATATGTGCAATAATTCCAAAATTGCGAACTTTTTCCAATGGGTAATCCCTTTCCATAATAATAAGATTTATAGATTAAATAATTAAAAACTTTTTTTACAAAACAATCAGGATTTCAAGTTAAATTGTTTTAGATACGAGGAGCCTAAAAATTTTCCGACCAAGATGTACATACAGTACTTCGCGGAAGGAAAATTTTGTAGCGACGAAGTAGATGAAATAATTTTACTTGAAAGACTACCAAGCAAAGTGTGCAAATGCCTTGTTTGCCTCTGCCATCTTGTGCGTGGTGTCACGCTTCTTAATTGCCTCACCCTCATTGTTTGAAGCTGCGAGAAGTTCGTCTGCAAGCTTCTGGTGCATTGGGCGACCCTTCTTTGAACGTGCTGGGCGTCCCTTTTTTGAACGTGCTGCATCAATGATCCAGCGGAACGCAAGCGCAAGGCGACGTTCAGGACGCACCTCGCGAGGAACCTGATAGTTTGCACCACCAATACGGCGCATACGAATCTCAGTCAAAGGGCCAGCATTCTTCATAGCAAGCTCAAAAATCTCAAGAGGCTCTACGTCCTTTCTCTTTTCTTTAATTACATCAAAAGCACCGTACACGACCTTGCGTGCGGTATTCTTTTTCCCCTCCTGCATAATGTAGTTGATAAATTTCTCAACTTTAGCTGAGCCGTATACGAGATCGGCTCCGGGAATATTACGATTGGTTACTTTTCTACGCATTGTTTTTTAAATTATTCACTAATGAACGTGAGTATATACTTATTTTTTACCTGCCTTCGGACGTTTTGCTCCGTACTGACTGCGACCCTTCATTCTTTTATCAACTCCGGTTGCATCGAGAACGCCACGAACGATGTGATAACGTACACCACTCAAGTCTTTCACACGACCTCCGCGAATCATTACCACTGAGTGTTCTTGGAGCTTGTGTCCCATACCAGGAATGTAGGCGGTTACCTCCATACCGTTCGTAAGACGTACGCGTGCAATTTTACGAAGTGCTGAGTTAGGTTTCTTAGGAGTGGTGGTGGTTACCTTGGTACATACTCCACGCTTGAATGGTGAATTGTGGAAAACCGCCTTATTCTTTTTCGTGTTAAAGCTCTTGCCGAGCGCGACAGAACGAGACTTCCTGCGAGGAGTTCTTCGGGGACGTTTAGTTAGCTGATTGATTGTTGCCATAATATGAAGTGACAAAACGACCGAAAAGAGTTTCTGAAAAGAATCTCAGACGGCGTAATGTCCCCTACTCTACTATATGAGGCAAAAAAATGCAAGCTTAAGTCTTCTCCAACGCAAAATTACACTCAAATAAAATACAGTTCCAACACAAAAGGAGCCCAAAAGGGGCTCCTCAAGTGCTGAATCGTTGGTAATTCGGCGGTTGAACCGCCAAAATACTGCCTACACAAGGAAAAGGTCGGGTTTCTTGCTTTTTTAGAAATACAAGATTGACAGTTTCCCACACAACAAAAATGCACCTACAGGTGCATTTTTTTGTTGTGTACTATTCCATATCTTTCTACATATCTCTCAAGAATTTGAAGCTATCTTCGAAGTTCTTAAAGATAATGTCGGTAATAGACTCGGTTTGCTTAGGGGTAATGATCGTACGTGGACCAAAGACACCAAGGTTTCCGCTTTCATCTACCGAGGTTACTTTCACGCGGTAGATAGCTCCAGGCTTGAGTGACGAGATGATGATGTTGTGATCCATTACATATGCATCCAAGACCTCTGATTTGTTGGCAAGTTCTTTCTCCTCCGCACCTGCTGTCCCGATACCCTCTTCGTAAAAGACTACTGAATCCGCTGGCTCGTTCGTTGTCCACGAGATAATAGTCTGAATGCGATCAGTACGCCCTGGAACCATTGCATTAGACACCTTGAAGTTTGAGATTGTTGGAGGAACAATGTCTCTCGAAGTTGTTACATGGAGTGTGGAACCAGCTTCAATGAGATTACCTCCCTCATTCAAACCTGACACATTAACATCGAATGATGTTCCTGAAGGAAGGTTTTCAATTTTTACAGAATGTGAAGTGGTTTTTCGATCATCAGCCTTCCTTTGCGTAATACCTGAAGAAAGATCTTTGTATTCCACGATTGAAGTGGTCGGCTCGTCGGTAATCCATACAACAGTGAATGAATCACGCTTGGTCTCTACGATTGAACTCTGAATCTTGCTTGCTTGTGTCGTAAAGGTAAGGTCTTCTGATCTCCCTACAACCCGGGGAAGCGAGAATGCGCGCGCCTGAACATGGTATTTCGTATTTGGTTTAAGGTTAAGGAGTGCAAGCGTATGATTCGTTGCTTTTTCTGTCGTGTCTGAAACTTCACTCGTATAAGGATTTTCTTTTGAGGCATTGTACGTACCGTCTTCGACAAAACCAATAAGTGGGAATGCTTTGATGTTGGTTCTGAAAGAAATCGTTGCGCCACTTTCGGTAATATCAGTGATTGATGGCTTTGACACGAATGGTGGAACAAGTGACGGAAGGATGGATTCAATAGTATCTTCAATTTCTTTCTGGAATTGTTCAATGTTTTCTATCTTTGCAAGTTCTTTTATATTCTCTGAAAGGAATGAGGTCTTGAATGTCTGCTCCTCAGAATAGCCAGTGTTCCCCGCCTTGTCCACTACCACTGCCTTAATGTGATACTGTGTACCAAGCGTAAGCCCACGAATCTTGATTGTATGCTTTGTCCCCCACGAGAAGTCGTCTGCTGCGTGATCGCTATACGAAATGTCCTTACTGTATCCAAGTTTACCCACAGATGCTTCACTTGTATCAAAGGTAACTGTTGCCGTAAATGGCGTGATGTCACCTACTTTCATATTTGTGATTACTGGCGATGTCGTGTCGGCAGTAGGACCACTTCCGCCCTCTTCTTGTGGAAGACTGCGAGATACCGTGACGACGACGTCCTCACCTGTGCGTGTCGTCGTAAGGGTCTGCTCAGCTGATTCAGTCTCGTTACCCGCAGCATCTGCAGAGACTACAGTGTAGTAGTAAGGAGTTTGCGCAACGAGTACGTTTGTACCTCCACCCTCGCCAACATTTTGTGTTTGAGAAGAAAGTGTCGCTACATGATAGACCGAGTACGAAGGGATGCCCGCAAATGTCATATCAGTCGTCGTGCGCTTGCTATGATTTCCTGTAGTTCCACTCCAGCGTACCTGTGATGTTGCTGGCTCATCGGTTGTCCATACGATTACCGCAGATGTTGGACCTACCACCGCCGCACTTATGTCACTAATTGTAGGCGCCGTAGTATCGAGCGTAGTAGTAAAGCTGTAGAACTGGCCATTATTATCGTCCGTCGTCGTATTACCATCTCCGTCAGTTGATTCTACTTTATAGTAGTACGTATTGCCTGCCGTGAAAGCCCCTGAAGAGGGCACACCTACCTGATGCTGGAAGAGACCATTTGTGCCTGCGGTCGTCGCAGAGGTTCCTGTAACCGTAACTGAACCAACCAAAGTACTTCCCGAGCGGTCGGTACCGTAGTAAACCTTTGAGGTAGAGCTTGCGTTGGTATTCCAGAAAATTGTTGCTGTCTTGTCTGTTACATTCATTGGGGTAACACCCGAGATGACGGTACCCTGCGCTGTCGTGAAAGTTGTCCCTACCGCCCAATCACTGTCGAGACCCTCTGCATTTGTTGCCTTAGCGCGGAAATAATATGAAGTATTTGGGCTCAAGCTGTTCAAGTAAACACTGTGGTTCTCTACAAACGACGTCTGGTTTGCTGTACTGCCATATGAGCTGGTGGTACCGTACTCTATTGTAGAGGTTGCGAGAGAATCTGTAGTAAAGGTAATGTGCGCAGAAGTATTTCTAATGGTATCTGCCGTAGGAGTATCGGTAATTTCAGGAGGAAGTGATACAGCACCACCAGAACCGTTCGGAATATCAGAAAGAACTGCAGTGAAATCAGAGATGCTTCCCTGATCATTAACTGCTGTTACTTTATAATAATGCACTGAAGTTGTAGCCGAAGTAATATTGTGCGTTGTGTAATTGATTGCAGGGTCTGATATTGACGTTACCACAGAGTATTCAGAACTTGCGGGAGCTGAGGCGCCATCGGCTGCAGCAGCATGATGAAGCTTGTAGCGCCCTGAACTATTCCCCGTAAAGGTTGATGAATCGGTAGCGCTAAAGAGTGACCAGCTCAAGAATTCTCGATACACGTCGATATCGGTGTTTGAGACATCTTTGTAGTCAAAGTTTGCTGGCATTGCTGGTGCAGAGGCGGTTCCCGATGTTACATTACCGTACGCATCGCGGACCTGCATATATACTGTTTCCGCACTTGGATAACCAGTCGTGATCCACTGTGTAGAAGAGGTGGCAAGAGAGATAGGTGAAGCAGCGAGTGATGACCATGCACAACTATTGCCTTGGGAATCAGTTGCTGGAAATGCACTATTGTTACACAAACGATATTGAATAGTAGAGTAGTCAGTTGCATAGAGTTTGATACCTGCTCTATTGTCCCCCGGTGTTCCCGCCGAGCCCGCACCATCCACCGATGAATCGACAACAAAGTTACCTGAGGTAATTTCGGGGTACGTGGTATCCAAGGTAAATTCAGCAGAATCTGCAGTGCCAATATTATTTGCTACGTCTCCATCGTTTGCTGTAACACGAACTTTAGCGTTCGCGACATTAACAGGACTTGCCGAAAGTGTTGAAGTTGCGTTCCATACCACAGCGAAAGTAGTAGTTGCACCGCCCGTATATGTCTGTAGTGATGTCGCACTAGCCGAGAGATCGTCTGATGGAATGTCGCTCCACGACGAACCACCATTAATACTATATTTGAATGATGGTGTAAAACTTGCAGTATCGATATCTCCAACACGATACGAAATATTTACCTTACCATAATCAGCATCTCCGATAGTCGTATTCTGTATAGTTATTACGCCCGTAGCACTATACGAGGTGTCGAAAGTTGGAGGTCCATTAACCACATATGCAATCCTCACATCATCAATTGTTGGCGTATTTGCACCAAGAGAAGTGAGGGTGATCTTGTACTGGAACCACTGATCATTGACCCCATCACGAAGAGCTGCGTCAATAGCCTCGGTTGTACAGGTCACGGTGGTTCCAACTTTTGAACAACCAGTAGTACCCGAGGTAATTCCTGTAGACCACGTTGAACCACTAAAATCAGAACTTGCAGAAGTGCGTAAATAAAATGTTGCAGTTGAGCCTGAAGGTAACGTTGCATCCTCTGTCCAAACAAGACCACCCATAATATTTGCATCCGATTCACTATTATATGCAGATGAAACAAGGGATCCTAATGGAGCATATTCTGAATGGTTGACAGTAACATCATTGAGTACGGGAGTGACCGAACTAGTACCGTTCAAAGTTGCTTGATACTGCACATACTGATGTCCGTCGGTTACACACCCTCCATCTGAAGCATTACCCCCACTTGAGACAGTAGAACAGCTTGCCCAAGCAGTCGCACCCGACATATCACTATTTGAATCCGAGCGAACTTTCATGGTAATTGTTTGACTATTTAACGTTGCATTCCATGAAACGACATTAAAAACTGACGGTCCACCTAAATTGATTGGTGCGGAAGTAAAAGTTCCTGTAGTCGCAAAAGGGTACGTCGCAAATTTAAGATCTACTCCCGTAGATTCATAATGCGTTATAAATAGCGTATCTGAGCCAAAACCATGCATACTAAGATCCTTCCCCGCAGCGGTTGATGATTCTATGGTTTGTAACGTCCAACTTGTACCACCATTCGTTGTTTTTGCAAATTCAAGGTCAGAATTATTGGAATCAAAATACGCCACAAAAAGAGTGCGCGCATCGGCAGCATAAATGGCCTTTGGATACCCTCCTCCAGAAACCGTCGCCGTATCAATATTTGACACCGTCCAGTTCACACCAGTGTCTGTTGATGTTGCAAATTTTAGGTCTGAGGTATTATTACTCCCATTGTCAAATACCATAAAAATAGTATTTGCATCAGTAGCCACAACAGAAGACCCGCCCATACTTCCACTAACACCAGAAACCGCTTTAAGTGTCCAATTTGTACCACCATCAACTGTTTGCGCAAATTTAGCAGATCCATTGAATTCACTATAGGTTACAAATGCAGTAGTAGCGCTTAGTACATCAATTGATGTTTTTACGTCATAAAGATTGGCGGTAGGATTATCGATAGTTCCAAGTGTCCAATTAGCACCAGCGTCCGTTGATTTTGCGTACTTAACAAATCTATCACTTACATTCGTCACATCGTAATATGCTATATATATTGCACCAGCAACTGCATCTATTGAACTATTGATACCAACAGCTGCTGTTGAATCAATCGTAGCTAGCGACCAGTTACTGCCACCATCTGTTGATTTGGCAAATTTAAGATTTGTATTGGTATTATCATAATATGATATATATATCGTACTGGAGTCAGGTGCATATATCGATGGTTCTTGCCCAACAGTCCCCGTAGAATCGACCGTTGAGGTTGTCCATGTGGCACCCCCATTGATAGTTTTTGCGAACTTCAAATCGCCACCAGCCGACGTATAATAACTTACAAAGACGGTACTAGTACTGACCACGTAAACAGAAGTTTCAGTTCCACCCGCAGAATCCAAAACATAGCTAGCTAACGCACTTGAAGAATCTCGCCCGAGAACCACGTGCCCATCGCTTGTGGTTGTATCAGCAGCCAAAGTATTTGCAACCGTTCCATTCCTAAACCCTCCTCCGGAAGCAGATCCTGTTGTAGTAAGAGTTCCATCATCCGTAAACGAGGATGCGATTGGAGCCAATATTATATTATCCCCTATGGTCAGCGTCGAACTCGCACTATCATACGTATCCCATCCAGAGTTCTGATTGCTCGAGTGCGTTGCCGTACTTGCAGATACTCCCCCTGACCAGCTCGATTGCTGGAAGTAGTACGTAGCTGCGTGCGTTACTGTATCTCTAAAATATACTCCTGAGATGACGAAGACTGCCGAGAGCGTAAGAATCCATGCATATTTATGGTGCTTAACAATAAGGGTACGAGCTTGTGTAATGGACATAGGAATATATTGAACGTTGGTAAATTAAAATGAAAACAATTTCATAGGTGCGCAAGCAAAGCTTGCGCACCTATGTCGCTAATAAAAGTTTGTATATATTGTATCACGCACTGTAAGTAAATAACTAGTTCCCTACCAAAGATATTGTGGATAACTTTTGATATTGTTGGCGGTTGATTGTTGGCGGTTGAACCGCCACATCACTCGATCAATAATTTTTTAATCA
>Ga0075883_121_pt1 | contig 9921 bp, 14 predicted proteins | sample RifGroA1_FD_68306 | JGI IMG/M metagenome (GOLD analysis project Ga0075883, IMG submission 68306) | Parcubacteria (Azambacteria) bacterium GW2011_GWA1_44_9 | reverse complement strand
AGGAAAATCTATTGAAGCTAAAACAGAGGGGAATTCATATATTGGAACCAACGAGTGGCATGCTTGCATGCGGCTATGAAGGAAAGGGCAGATTGCCGGATACAAACACAATTCTTAGCGAGATTCGTTCATTAATAAGCCGGACTGAGGAATTAAAAGGAAAAACTATCTTAGTGACAGCAGGAGGGACTATTGAGCCGATTGATGATGTACGTCATATAACAAATAAAAGTTCAGGGAAGATGGGTATTGCACTTGCAGACGCATGTGCACGTCGCGGTGCAAAAGTTATATTGCTCAAAGCAAAAAACGCAGTTATGCCAAGCTCCGAAATGATTATTTATGAATTTGAAACTGCAACAGAACTCGACGCATTACTTCATAAAATGATTAAACGTTGTGATATGTGTTTCCATGCAGCTGCTGTCTCTGATTTTACCGTTTCCTTTTCTCCGGGAAAACGTCAGAGCGATCATGGACAATCGTTGCATCTTATTCCACGAGAGAAAATATATAAAGGTCTTAAAAAGGAAAACACTCAACTTTTACTTTTTCTTTTTAAAGCGGTGTGGAAGGAATCCAGACAAAATGTCATAAAAAAAACTAATGATATTTTGAATACTGGGAATGCAGACGGCATCATAATAAATGATGTTGGTGAAAAAGGTCGAGGTTTTGCTGTTGACACGAACGAAGTTACAATTTTGCTGCGAAATGGCGACAGCTATGATGTTCCTTTGGCCAGTAAACGCGAAGTTGCTGAAAAGATTATTGATATTGTCCTGTGTAAAAAACAAAATGAAATATTTGTTTCTTAAACAATTAGGAATAAAAATCGGTCATGTGACGAAAAGGATGGATTTAACCGGAGTTACGGTTTTTTTGATCGAAAATGGTGCACGAATCGGCATTGATATTCGTGGATCCTCGACTGGTTCACTAAATACTCATGCATATGGTGATACGATGTCTGCAAGAACATTTGTTCATGCAGTTGTGTTTTCGGGAGGGAGTGCATTTGGAATGGAATCATTCACCGGTGTCATGAAATATCTATATGAAAAAAACGTCGGCGCTCGTTTTGGGTCTGAAATGGTTCCAGGTGTTACCGGAGGAGTAATTTATGATCGTTTAGTAGGTAAAATGTCGTATCCTACAAAATCTGATGGATATAAGGCGGCAGAACAGGCCTCATGCCTTGAGTATCGGATGGGTAATATCGGAGCGGGGACGGGTGCGACGATGGGAAAATGGGCAAATGGTATTTGCATGAAAGGAGGGTTCGGCATGGCAGCTACTCATACTGGTTCGGATATTATCGCTGCATTTGTTGTCACGAGCGCATATGGTGATGTGATACATCCAAAAACAAAACGGTGGTATATCGATTCCGGAGGATACCCGTATGGAAAGAATGCGAATCAGATTTCTCAACCTCAATCCGCAAATACCACGCTAGCGTTAGTAGCTACCACCATAGATTTGGATAGACCTGCATTGTCAAAGATCGCATCTCGGTGTCAAGATGCATTCGCTCGAGCAATTTTTCCGGTTCATACCATGGTTGATGGTGATATGATATTTGCTATATCAACGAAGCGAGACGACCAGAGAAAAAAGAAAAATAAAATGAATTTATCTCTTGACCAGATTTGTCTTGCAGCAGAAGAGGCTGTAATAAAAGCAATTAAAGCGAGCGTAGTGAACGCATCAGGAATCGCTGGGTTTCCGGCATACCGCGAGATAGTATCAAGCTAAATCTTCAAAAGCACTTTTCCGATATTTTTTCGTTGTCGTATCCGTGCTATTCCATCATTCACTTTTTCAAGCGGAAAGACCTTATCTATGAGAGGCTTGAATTGTTTCCTGACTTCGCCACGACAGAAGTTCGAATACGTTGGTGAATATGTCCATACATGATTCTTTGTGTTCAAGAAGCGGCCACATAAGAAATCCGGAAAGTGTCAGATTGCCCTTCCGTAATTTTGTGACGAGTGCAGAATCGGTAATTGGTCCTGTATAGGTTCCATAGGAACAAATAGTGCCGTAAAGAGGGCGAAGGAGTGACAAATGTGCGTCGATATATTGTTGTCCCACCGGATCAAAAATAACATCTATCCCGTTAGGAAAGTTCTTATGTATTTCGTTGACGAACGATCTTTTTTTTGTATTGATCACTACGTCAGCACCAAGAGAGTGCACGGTCTCCGCTTTTTGATCATTTGAACACGTTCCGATTATAGTTAATTTAGGAAACATGGCGTCGGCAAGTTGTATAAGAGCGCTTCCTACTCCTCCTGCAGCGCTGTGAATAAGGACTACTCCATTTTCTGGAATAGTTACTCGTTTACGAAGCATCGCATATGCGGCAAATGTCACCATCGGAATAGATGCACCAGTTTTAAAGGAAACTGCTTTTGGAAGAGCATAGAGATATTGTTCATTCACCTGAGCAATTTCCCCGTAAGACCCGGTCGTGCCTTTTCCGGTCTGTGCGAGTGAAAAAACTCGATCTCCCTTATGAAATGTTTTGACATCCGATCCGGTTTCTAATACTACACCGGCAAGCTCCCCACCAGGCGTTGTGGGTAACGTGGGTAAAGATGGATATTTTCCGTCCATAATCATGAGTTCATAGAAATTAATTCCTGCAAAGTGAACTTTAATCGAAACATCACGCGGACCAAGCGGAGATAAGCCTACAGATTCAACCCGCAACGGAGACCCAAAAGAGCTTAGGCGTGCTGCCCGAAAATTAGTTGAGTTTCCCTTCGATGACATAGATTTTATGATATGAGTCTTTTCCACTAAGTCTTCGTTCTTCGGCCTCTTTTACTGTAATTCTCTCTATGCATGTGGGATCCTGAAAAAAGAAAAATTCATATCCTTGTTCTTCAGCCTGAACAAGCGTGGAAAGAGTTGTTTCACGAAGTTGCGCGATGCTGTCCTCAAATACAATATGTGGGGCATAGCCGTTACGTATATAAAGTTGTTCTGATATATTTTTTCCGGCTCTTCCGGAAAGAACCAGAACGACACTTCCGTTTGGTTTTAATCTGGTTTTTGATTGAACGAGCACGGCTTCATTTAAACCTAACCCATAAACATTCAAGGCAGATTGATATTTTGCAGCATCAAAATATCGTGCATAGCTATCTGCCGCGCCAAGTTCTATTGTTGCCGGTTTACTGACTTGAGGAAGACATCCGCAAATAACATCCACGGATTGATCGTCTGGTATAGATTCAAGAAGGTCGGATTGTAAAAGTGTTACTTTCTGCATATATTCTGGGACTTTTCTAGAAATATTATTGTGTGCAATGGGGAGTATTCTTGAATCAATGTCAATTCCAATATATTCTTGTGCTCCGCGTTTTAATAAGTCAATCCCTATGATACCTGTTCCCACACCAATTTCAATTATTCGTTTATCCTCAATATGAACAGATGAAAGACCAGTTAAAAAGGCTTCAGTCCAAACATTTGGTCGAAATGTGAAATCTGGTATTTCAATGTCTAAATCTTGAGGGGTGAGTATTCGTCGTTCATGATTGCTCATGTATTTATTTGATTTGCAGAAATATAGCGTAAAGTAATTTTGCTTGCAAATACGCTCCGTTTTTGATTAGTAGCTTCACTCATCCATTTTGAGCCGGAGCAAGCACGAATGCCGGGACCGAGCGATTGGTCGCGACGGGCTCGTTTATCGCCAATTCTTTCTCTCTTCAGAGGGATCTTGACAGTGTAAGCGCCAATGAGACCACGGCTGCTGAACTGTTTATCTACAATCCCCGGCTCCTCTTCGCCATGCCCGACTCCATGCGGGATGTCCCCATTACGTGGCAGGAAGTTGCCCCTTGATTATGTGGCCCGCCTACGCCGAGGCTTCCGTCTTCGCCAAGGCTTCGGCGGACAGGTCGGCGGGTGAAACAGGAAGTGGCACCGTAAGTGCTTTTTTCTGTGTGTTATAATGCGCTCATATGGCCAAGCGCAGCCGGACCCTTTACTTTAAAGTGCTTATTGAACAGGATGAAGATGGCCTGTACGTTGCGTCTGTTCCGGAGCTTCCGGGTTGTTATACGCAAGGAAAAACCCTCGAACAGGTACGAGAAAGAATTCGAGAAGTAATCGGGCTGGTACTGGAGTCCGATAAAGAGATAAAATCGGAAAAATTCCGCTCTCCAGGTACCCAGACGCGCTTTTTCGGCATAGAAGATATGCATCTTCAGTATGCCTAAATTGTCACCAATTCGTGGTAAAGAATTTATTGCGCTTCTCAAAAAACAAGGTTTTTCCACTGTTCGTCAAAAAGGAAGTCATGTCCGAATGGAGCACAGTGATGGGCGGAAGACCAGTGTGCCGATTCACGCTGGTGAACAAATCGGGAAAGGTCTTCTTCGAAAAATACTTCGAGACGTCAATCTTTCCCCGGAAGAATTCAGTAAATTAAGATAGAGCACGCCGTCACTTGGCCCTCCTTCGTCCTTCGACAAGCTCAGGACTACGGAAGGGTAAACAGGAAGTGGCACCGTAAGACTCGCAGCGTTATAATTGTGGTCGATATGATAAAAACACCTTATCGCTATTTATCCGATGATGATCTTTCGGAAACACAGATTTATGTGACCATGCAGACATATGACCGCTGTGCGCCTGAGTATGCACAAAAATGGGAATGGAATCCAATAACGGTGCGAGAAATTAAAAAATACAATATTGCACCATTTCAAAAATACGTGAAGCTTGGAAGCAGTGTGCTTTTAGTTGAGTGTCAAAGCGGCAGGGACTACAAACTATTATCTGAATTGGGCTATTCCTGTTTTGGTGTTGGATCTTCGTATGGACTACTGGTGGAAGCTACAAAACGAGTGCCTAATGGTCTGTTCGGACGGTTAGACCCCAGAGAACTTCCTTTTATCCCCGAAAGCTTTGATGGAATATATGCCGATGCATTAACCAATATTCCCAGACGGGATTTGCCATCAGCACTTGCGGATTTTCATATTTTCCTGAAGACAAAAGGCATTCTCTATTTGTCTCTTAAGCTTGGATCAAAGCATGTGCTTGAACTTTCAGATTTGGGAGGACAACGCTTTTTTTCTCTGTATCAAAAAAGCGAAATCACCACAATGCTTTCTAAAGCAGGATTTACCCTACTTTGGTCTGACGAAAGTTTTAACACCGATCACTCGTTGCCCCATTGGTTTAGTGTGGTTGTCCAGAAGAAGGCATGAAAGTTTATTTTACCGCTTCTCTTTCACAGCGAAACGCATACCTCCCAACGTACAGAACTATTATCACGTGGTTAGAAAAGAAACATCATACTGTCTTTGAAAAAGTCCTCTCATATCACCTGCGCGATACCACGCGAGCGACAACTCATGACATTTCGCAGTGGTATAAAGAATGGTCTTCGTATATCGCTGAATGCGATGTTATGCTCGTTGAGGGATCGTATCCCTCTTCGATTCATATCGGATACGAGGTGGGAACGGTTTTATCGCGAGGAAAGCCAGTGATATTGCTTTTTGGGACAGGAAAAAACCCGACTTTTATTGATCAGGTATCTGCACCCCGACTCATAAAAACTGAATATGACGAAGAGTCGCTTGATGATGTTCTCGAGTGGAGTTTTAAGGAACTTGAACACATTGTCAATCGACGTTTTGCATTCTTTGTCTCGCCGGACATCGATGAGTTTTTAACTCGGGTATCTCGATCAACTGGCGGGTCCCGATCAGAATATATCCGAATGCTCATTGAGCATGAAATGCGCAAGCACTCCTAGTAGGATGTGGTGAGCGTTCTGTGGTAAGGAAATTTTGAGGGTACCTGTGTACTAAAGAGCCATACTGCGTTATCGACGAGCGCCGGTGAAATATTCAAGATATCTGCCAAAAGTTCTCCTACCCAGATAGTTGCAGCCCGAATTTCAATCTCTTCTCTATTTCCTTCTGGAACAAGTGAAAGCGAGTCAATCTTTCGCGCGAGCATTGGTGTGTACTCAACAATACCAACTGATCGAAATACTTGCGGGAGTTTATAATCGGCAAACACGGTCAGTTGGTCTATATTATCAACGTGAGTATCTGGAAGTAGAGATATATCATAGGCACAAATCTGTGCCCGCTTAAAAAAGTTTACTTTTTTGCCATTGAGCATGCGAGAGTCAGAAAATGAGGGAAACTCGGAAATAATTAGCTGGGACAGCGCGTCTGCATGGTAGCTTGAAGCCTTCACTGCATTTGCAAATTGCCCATTAAAATCCCGCTGAAGAATGTCACCTGCTTCTCGAAGACTCTGTATGCGCTCCCCAAGTAGCGGGATGGGAGTTTCGTCGACGCTACGAAAAATATGAGTCGCGGTTTCCAGAGTTAGCCCGGCAAGAAACGTTGCATCAAAAATGGGATACCCTTCCTCGAGTGCGCGGTCGAAACATGCAACAAGAGCGTTCCAACCATCTACGTGAGTTCCAGGCGGATATTCTATACTCCATTTCTGTTTTCCAGCCGGCGCCCAAAAACAAAAGTTCACGACATCTTGGAAAAATACCCGTTGTATATCAACGTTCCTAGCCCCAAACTGGTCCTCTGAAAGAAGTTGACCATTTGCTATTCGACGTTTGATTTTAGTTGCAAACGACTGCAGCTTCTCCGGGTTGATAGAAACAAATCGAAACTGTCCAACTACCTCTGCGGTGGATCTCCGTATGTTGAGGGGATCCGAACGTTGCCGCAAGATTTTCTTGACTTGCTGTCGGAGTTTTTCCATATCATGAGAATTTTACCATGTCGATCCTAAGGAACACAGAATAATTGATGTCTCATCGTATGCATACCATGTATGCATTGCCCGAGCAGGCTTTGATTTTTATAACGAGCGCATGCCTCCTCAACTTTCCGATGGGATCGAATTCGTTTTTCGTGAGCATGTGAGATATTATTTCCTCGGACTTGTAAGCAGATCGTTCTTTAGCACAACAGTAGACAAATTATTGTATTCAAGCTTCAGTCAGCGAAATTATTCGCTTGATCCAAAATTGTTTCATGCACTGATGAGCGCGTCAGCGCTCTCGTCGGTTTTTTCACGAGAAGAGCTACACCAACTCCATAGCGAACTTCAAAACTTCATGGGCGTAAGCCTCGCCGTCCGGCAAGCATAGACAAGCATAGACATTGCATTTCCAGTTCTATATAATCCATCTGGTATGCCAAAGCGTGTGTATCAGCCGAAGAAGAAAAAGCGAGTGCGAAAGCACGGATTTCGCAGGCGCATGAAGTCCGCGGGCGGGAGAAAAGTTCTTGCCCGTCGAAGATTCACCGGACGAAAGCGCCTGACCGTCTAATTCATGCTTCCAAAGACAAACCGACTCCCCTCTTTTGAAATCAGAAACGTATTACAAAACGGTACGCGCCTATCAAATACATCCATGCACGTTGTATTTTTGCCCAATCATGAAAAATTTTCTCGTTTTGCGTTTATCGTTTCCACACGTGTCGACAAACGGGCAACTGCGCGCAATCGAATCAAACGCTTGATGCGGGAAGCAGTGCGTATGATCTTGTCGCAGACACAAGGAAATACAGATGCAATACTTATCGCAAAATCAATTCGGGAGACAGAAATCGCCAAAAACGTGGAGGAGCTTCTCCGTCGCGCAAATCTTCTATGAAACAACTCATCCTTGGTGCTATCCGTTTCTACCAGCGATACCTGTCTTTTGATACGGGAGTACTCAAATTTCTTTTTCTTTCGGATAAAGCGTGCCGATTTGTTCCTACCTGCAGCGAGTATACGTATCAAGCGGTCAGTCGCTATGGTATAATCTCTGGATTGTGGCTCGGGCTTAAGCGAGTCGTGCGTTGTCATCCTTGGAGCAAGGGTGGCGACGACCCGGTACCAATATTATGAACTCCTCTACCCTTTGGAACCAAATCGTTGTCTGGCCGATTATCAACCTTCTGGTCGCGTTTTATAAACTCTTTGAATTTTTGCATATTCCCGGCCCCTTGGGGTTTGCCATTATCCTCCTGACTATTTCGATTCGGCTGCTCCTTTACCCGCTCATGCAGACGCAACTCAAAAGCGCAAAGAAGATGGCTTCACTCAAGCCTCACCTTGATGCAATTAATATAAAACACAAAGGAGATAAAGCAAAACTTTCACAAGCGCAAATGGATCTCTATAAGCAGCATGGCATTAATCCGGCCGCAGGATGTCTTCCACTTCTTCTTCAATTTCCGGTGCTCATTGGTCTTTACTCGGTATTTGCCCATGTATTGGGCAATGGGAATTTGGAGACGCTTGTTGGTGAACTCAATCAAATTCTATACTTGCCACTCCTGAGACTGGGAAGTCTCGATCTGTCATTTTTTGGCGTCAATCTTGGCATCAAACCCAGTGATTTTCAAACCCATGGCTGGTGGCTGTTTTCTATACCATTAATTACCGGAATCTTGCAGTGGTATCAGATGAAGCTGATGATGCCGATACCTCAGACGCAAGCAATTCAGAAAACCGACGAGAAGAAGCCCGAAGACACGGCAGCGGAGGTGCAAAAACAGATGGCGATGATTACGCCGGTTATGTTTGGCTATTTTGCCTTTCAGTTTCCGTTGGGTCTGGCCCTCTATTGGAACGTATTCGGACTTTTTGGTATTATGCAACAGAGAAGGGTTAACGCGCAAAAATAGCTATGGACCACGTTGATCAGGTAAAACAGACAGCAGAAGAATTACTTCAGAATCTTGAGATAGAAGGTGTCGTTTCCGTAGCTATGGATGAGACCGGAGCGTATCGCGTGCACATCGAAACACAAGAAACCGGACTTCTCATCGGTTTCCACGGCAGGACGCTCGAGAGTTTTCAAATCATCTTAGGCATCATGGTTTCTAAAGTGATTGAGAGCTGGGTCAAAGTATATGTGAATGTGGGTGATTATCGCGAGAAACGGGAAGAAACGCTCATGCACATGGCCATGCGTGCTGCGGAGCGGGTGATGGCGACCGGCCGAGCCGTGGAGCTTCCTGATCTTACCGCATCCGAGCGGCGGGTAATCCATTTCGAGCGGCGGGTAATCCATTTGACGCTTGGTGGTGACGAACGCGTTGAGACGGAATCAATAGGAGACGGCAGTCAACGGACACTTCTCGTCAAACCCAAAATCTAGTCTTTCTTGTCATCCCGGCTCGGAGGCCGGGATGACAAACAAAATGAAAATCGGACTTTTTGGTGGTGTGTTTAATCCCCCCCATCTCGGGCATCTCATGGTTACCCAGCAGATTCTCGATTTTACGGATATTAACGAAGTTTGGTTTTTGCCTAACTACGGTCAACATCCTCCCAAACCGCATGTTGCAGGAGTTGCCGACCGCCTTGCAATGACTCGGATGCTTGTGCTTGCCAAAACACGCGTCGCCACACTCGAGATTGATAAAAAGCTAGATGGAAATACCATTGATTTGCTCCCGCATTTGCCCAAAGAAAACACCTACACTTTTATTATGGGCGCAGACTGGCTCGCCTCCTTTCGTCTGTGGGGCCAGTGGGAAAAACTTTTAGAAAAACTTCCCTTTTTAGTATTTCCTCGAAATGGATATCCCAATGTTCCGCTCTATAAAAATATGAAACTGCTTGAACACGAACTTCTTATTACAACTAATATTTCTGCAACACGCATTAGGGAGCGTGTAAAAAACAACCTTTCTATCGAGCAATTTGTTCCAGAAGAAATAGCGGATTATATTAAAAAACGTAATTTATATGCAGCGTAATTTACGAGATAGTCTTATCGAATTTGTGAAAATCTCGTTTCAGAAAGCAGGATTTGAACGGGCAGTTGTTGCTATGTCCGGCGGGGTTGATTCGAGTACGAGCGCGGCGCTTGCAGTGGGCGCGCTGGGAGCAAACAATGTCTATCCC
>Ga0075883_125_pt1 | contig 9985 bp, 11 predicted proteins | sample RifGroA1_FD_68306 | JGI IMG/M metagenome (GOLD analysis project Ga0075883, IMG submission 68306) | Parcubacteria (Azambacteria) bacterium GW2011_GWA1_44_9 | reverse complement strand
TCAACCGCCGTCTCATCAACTACAGCCTCCGCCATCTGGCAAACAACCATCCGTTTCCAGATTAAATCATAAAGCTTCTTCTCGTCAGAACTTGCAACTTGCAACTTATCACTTGTCACTTCTATCTTTGTCGGCCGAATTGCCTCATGTGCTTCCTGTGCCAATCTCGATTTGACTTTATAAACCCTCGGCTTCTGCGGCAAATAATTTTTCCCGTATTTTTCTTCAATCAGTTTTCTAGTCTGCGCAACAGCTTGCTGTGACAAATTCACAGAATCTGTCCTCATATAAGTAATAAGGCCGTTTTCGTACAAACTCTGGGCAACGCGCATCGTGCGCTTAGGAACAAATCCTAAAACATTGGCCGCCCGCTGCTGCAATGTGGAAGTAGTAAACGGCGGATTAGGATATTTCTTAACTTCTTTTGACTCAACCGATAAAACGGAATAATCGGCAATTTTTAAATCTGAAACGGCCCCATCCGCCTGCTGCCTATTTTTAATCTCCGCCTTCTTGCCCCCAACTTTTGCCAGTGTCGCAATTAATTTATTTGTTTCTTGTTTCTTGTTTCTTGTTTCAAGTTCTACCTCGATAACCCAATATTCCTCACTTTTAAAAGCTTCTATCTCCCGCTCCCGCTCGACAACCAAACGCAAGGCAACAGACTGAACTCGTCCGGCAGACAATTTGCTCTTAACTTTTTTCCAAAGAAGCGGTGAAAGTTTATAACCGACCAGCCGGTCCAAAACACGTCTTGCCTGCTGCGCTTCCACTAAATTGTGGTCGATTTCCCTAGGATGGGAAAAAGCATCACTCACCGCATCCTTCGTAATCTCATGGAATACAACTCTTTGTACCCGGCGCCTGGCGGGAGGTGTTTTAGATTTATCATCTATTACTTCAAGCAAATTCCATGCTATTGCTTCACCCTCGCGGTCTGGGTCCGTTGCCAGATACAAATGAGTAGCCCCTTCGGTCATCTTGACTAGCTGGTTCACCATCTTGACTTTAGCCTTAGGGATTACATATTTAGGTGCAAAATCATGATCCACATCTACTCCAAATTCACCTTTGGGCAAATCTCTTACGTGCCCCATAGAAGCAACGATCTCATATTCATTTCCCAAAAACTGCGAAAGCGTCCGGGCTTTTGTCGGACTTTCAACTATTACTAAACCTTTTGACATGGTTAGCTTTTTACTCTCCACATTTTTATCATCTGTGTCAAGTCCCACTTTTTTGATAAACTACTAAAAACTATGACAACAATTGCTGATTTCAACAAACTTGCGATAAAGATTGGCACTATTCGCTCAGCCGAAAAAGTCCAAGGATCCAGCAAACTTTTGAGGTTAGATGTCGACCTTGGCCATGAACACCGCCAGGTTCTAGCCGGCATTGGAGAAAAATATAACCCAAAAGATCTCAAAGGCAAACAAATTCCCGTCCTCGCCAATTTGGAACCGAGAAAAATAATGGGCCAACAGTCAAACGGAATGATCCTAGCAGTTGATGTAAGCGGGGAACCAATTCTCCTCCACCCAGCAGAAAAAGTTGCAAACGGAAGCCAAATTAGATAAACGATAGTATAACTTAATCGGGAACAACTCTATATTTGAGTGGAATCTGATTATGAAAAATATATTCTCTTAAATCTTCAGCAGCTTCGGGGCGCCCACCAACTGTGAAACCAAGAGACTTCGCTCTCTCGATAAGATTCTGCACACGCATATCCGCAAAAGCTCTAGCCTCCCACTCCGAAATGACTCTTCTCTGGTTTATAGGTTGCGGCAAAGCTCTTATTACTTCAAGACTTCTATTGCCCCGTATAAACATTTGTTGGGCCTCCATTGGATTTCTTGGCCTTCTTTCCCTATTCATCACGCAGATAATAACACTCCAAACCTAAAAAGACAAACATTTGATACCTCCGTGCCATTTGATACTCCTGATACATTTTATTTAGGCTCCCCAAACTCCTGAACCGTAATTGCGAACTATACCCGAAAGCTCCATCAGAGACAAGGTCGCCGAAACTTTATCAATTGGCATTTTTACCTCCCTTGCAATCAAGTCAATATGTTTTGCCTCCCCATCCAGGATCTCAAGTATCCTCATTTGATTTTTATCTTTAGTTTCTGGCTTCTTGTTTATAGTTTCCAGTTGACGCGCTCTGCGCTTTATATCCAGTATCTCCAAAATATCGCTAGCCTCCGTCACCAAATGCACCCCGTCTTTTATTAAATTATTCGCCCCTTCACTAGTTTTCGAAGTCACCGGCCCAGGCACCGCAAAAACTTCCCTGCCCTGCTCTGCCGCATAACCTGCGGTAATCAAAGACCCGGAATCAACAGCTGCCTCCGTCACTAAAACACCAAGGGAAAGTCCACTAATGATTCTATTTCTTGCCGTAAAGTTATTCGGCAAAGCCGGAAACCCTAAAGGGAATTCGGAAACAATCGCCCCGTTTTTTACAATTTCCTCGGCCAAGTTTCTGTTTTGGGGCGGATAAATATTGTCGAGTCCCGACCCCAAAACCGCAACTGTTCTGCCGCCGGCATCAAGTGCCGCCCGATGGGCAACACTGTCTATCCCGCGCGCAAGGCCGGAGATTACCGTCAATCCATTCTTCGATAGGTCAAACACTAACTTTTCCGTCACCTGCCTCCCATATATAGTTGCGTTACGAGAGCCAACAACCGCCACCGCTAAATCGTCTTGTGGCAATAAATTGCCTCGATAGTACAAAACCGCAGAGCAACCCTCAAGCTGGCGTAGATTGGCAGGGTAATCACGATCAATTCTAGCAACAACTTTTATCTCTGCCGCATAAACTTTCTCCAAGTAAATTTTCGGGTCAACCTTTTTGCGGAAATCAATTATCGAAGCCTTTGTCTTCGCATCTATCTTTAGTGAATTGATTTCAGAGTCTGCCGCCTCCCAAAATTTTTTTAATGATTTAAACTTTTTATAAAGATAATTAAACGTCTGCGTCCCCACGCCCGGAATCGCACTCGTTGCCACCCAATACTCAATTTCCCTATTCATACAATCCTTTTAGGGTGCAACCCTACTATAAGTCTAAGCATAATCTATAGCAAGCTCTCCCAGCGACTCTCCGGAATCAACGGAATCTTCAACAAATGACTGGTAAGTCAAATGCCCCAAGTTCCTCTTACCCTCTTCCGGTTTAAAATAATTTAGAACCGGCATTGGATCGATCCAAGTAGTCTTACGCTCACCTAAAAAATCTTTATAACTCGAATATTTGTAATTCTCCCATCCCCCATCAACTTCCGCCGGATTCAGGTGAATATACCTTGAAAGATGCAGAAAATAACTATCTTCTTCAATCCTTGCTGCTTTATAAATTCCCTGGAATATCGTTCCCGACCTTTCCCAACGCAAATTAAAATACATCGCATAACTTGTAGAAAGCGCCCGCATGAATTTAATTAACCCATCCTTATTCTCTTGGTAAACGAAAAGATGAAAGTGATTAGGCATTAAACAGTAAGCTAACAACTTAACTCCATCTATTTTATGGTCCGACGATTTATCTAAATATTTTTGAAGGTAATGCAAAAAGACGTTATAGTCCTGATGGTCCGTAAAGATTTCGCTCTTACCAGCTCCACGGTTATAAACATGATAATAACTGTCTGGAATATAAATTTTTACTGAGTTCTTTGCTGGCACAATAGTATACAAAGTTATATAAATCCTATTCCAGCAACCTGTCAAGGGTGCAACCCTACTATAAGTCTCTCAAAAACCGCACTCGTCGCCACCCAATACACCAATTCTGTGTTCACAATTAAATCTTAACAAAAAAAATAAAAATTAATTAAATGCGAACTAAATCTTTTCAAATAATTCCGCATCGAACTTTCAATTTAACTTAAAATTCCAATGTGAACGGAACCTTCTCAAGTAATTTTAATAATTCTCTCGCTGCTACCTGCGCCCATTTAATATATTCTGCACCTTCAATATCACACTTTCTTCGTGCATCGAACTGCCTAGATTCAACTTTCAGGCGAGTCTTCGGCCTTGCCCATAATGGGCGATTTAATTCCTTATCCACCCTATAGACAGCCTTTGATGCAGTAGACACAATCGTCGCATCCTCTTGCAAAAGAAAATAGCCTCTTCCAGTTTCGGCCCCCAAAACAATAGCCCTTTCTAACTTGTAAGTTGCTTTTTTTGAACCCAAAACCCCAGAATAAACAAACTGTTGATCTGGAACTAACCCATTATCTTTTGCCGCAGAAATTAAATCTACAAGAAAAGATTTATGTTGAGCTGCAAGCAAATCAACTGCTGCACGCTGAACTTCAACCTGAGCATTAAATCTTCCTAACTGAGCATCGCCACTTCTCTCTGCCATTATGCGTGGAATATACGAGGTAATTTAAACCTTGTCAAACATTTCCCGCTTGAATTATCTTATCTCTTTCTTGGGAGAAGCATTAGGGTCAAAAAGTCCAGAACTTATGACTTCTTCAAACCTCCTCAGGTAAAACTCGGCTTGTCCATCATAAAGAACTACACCTTTATTCCCTCTGGCAACATGTTTATGCTGGCTAATAATGAGAAGCTGTAAATCTGCCAAAAACCGCATCAATGCCTCTCTAATCGGGAAAGGAACTTCTTCAATCCGATCCGCAATCTTTTTAAGCTCTGGATGTATATCATCAGCTGGGTAGGTACGTTCAGCTCCAACCTGCATACAGGAATTGTATGACCGAAATCAAACCTTGTCAAACATCTCCGCTTCCAGTTTTGTCCTCTGGGCAATAAATTTGGCAGCGGCTTTGGCTTGCTGTTTGCGGAAAGCAAGGGAAGTCATAAGAGCGTTTTTCTTGAGCTCCAAAACCAGCTTCTCGATACTTTCCTCGTCAAACGCCAAAGCAACATTTTGATAATTTTTGATTGCCGCCCGAACTAGCGACTGCCCGCCGATATCCATACTTTCCGGAAAAATCGAAGGATCCGGCGCATACAAATCGACAACCACAAGGTCGAAGGGGGCTGACTCCGTCATTCTGGCTTGACCAGAATCGATTCTATTGTCCTCGCTCTTCTCGTTCACAGAATAACGGTTGTTGGAAAATTCGCGCCTTAGCGCCTCTAAATGTTTTGGGTTACTCCGGTCTGCCAAAATCCTCACAAAATTTGCTCTGTGCAAACTTTTAACTCGACCCCCGTAGTCAAAACCAGAAACCACTGATTGAACACTGAAACCCTTAGATTTTATATAATCCACCGTCCCCCGTGTCCCCCAAAACCGAATGTTAAAGCCAGGCTTTGAGCTCAAAAATGGCGAGTTAGACCCAAAAATGTCTAATAAAGAATCTAGTCTTTTCTTTTCAAAAACCGCCGCAAAAACGTTATTTACTTCGATAAGATCCATGACTCAAATTCAAATTGCAAAATCCAAAAAATCAAAATTACAACTCAAAAGTAATAAATTCTAACTTTTTACTTGAACTTCTGACTTTTGCCTTTTAACTTCTGACTTAATGTTTAAAATGCCTCACTCCCGTAAATACCATAGTAATTCCATGTTTCTTGGCAGCGGCAATTACATCTTCGTCGTGGATTGAACCGCCAGGCTGGATAATCACGGCAATTCCCGCCTTTGCTGCCAGTTCTACATTGTCTGGAAACGGAAAAAACGCGTCGGATGCCATAACCGCCCCTATTGTATTTTTGTGTTTCGTTACCGCCCACTTTTGCTCGTCCGGTAAACCGCCCTGAGCTTGTCGAAGGGCAAGCATTGTGGAATTTACCCGATTTGGCTGGCCCGTTCCCATTCCAAGCATATTTAACCACAACCGCGTTGCTTTTAACATGTTTAACAACCTTCCATGCAAACTCGCAATCGCAAGTTACCTTTTTACTCAGTTTTTTACCTGTTACAACCTTCCACCTCTTTGGTGACTCATCAACATCATCGCCAGTTTGGACTAAATACCCACTAAAAGCTCTTGTAAATTCTAGTTGTTTCGGAAGTTTACTAGCACGAATCACACGCATTTTCGCACTACGTTTTTTTAGTCTTTCAATAACCTCATCTGTATAATACGGCGCAATTATCAACTCAAAAAATATTCCTCGCATTGCCTCAATCATCTCAACAGTCGGCAACCTGTTAACAGCAACGATTCCCCCAAACGCAGAAGTGGAATCAGCACCGCAGGCCATTCTAAAAGCTTCCGTTAAGCTGGATCTTGATGTTATTCCGCTTGGGTTTGCATGTTTTATAATTGCTACCGTAGGCTTTTCAAATTCCAGCACCAAGCTCCACGCCTGATTTGCATCACCAATATTGTTATGGGAAAGCTCTATTCCCCAAAGCTGCTCATAACCTGGGCTCTTTCCTGCTAAATAGAATGCGCTTTTCTGATGCGGGTTTTCCCCATACCGCATATCACGATATTTCTTAAGATTAAGATTTAAGTCTTTTGGTAAATCCATGATTAAATTTATCGAGTGTTAACTCGATTTACCATCCACCAATCAAATACTTCTTTGGCAACCGGTGCTGCAACAGCCGACCCCTCCCCGCCGCGCTCAACAAGAACCGTCATTACAATCTGTGGATTCCCAACCGGCCCATAAACTGTAAACCATGCATGAGGTTTACCGCCAGCTTCTTCTGCCGTTCCGGTTTTGCAAGCAATCTTGTAATCTGCCCTGAAAAAAGGCGCGCCTGTCCCGCCACTCTCACACGCCCCCACCATTCCAGCTCTTACCAGATTTAGACTATCTTCACGCGCCAATCCCTCTCCGCCTATTTTCAATCCAATACTTATCTCACTTGCATCCAATCCACTTTCAATTTTGTTGACAATAAATGGTTTTGTCAACTTGCCACTTGCAACATAACTCGTCATCCCCATAACCTGCACAGGGGTCGTCAGCATATAACCTTGACCAATCGCAAGATGCATCGTGTCACCCAAATACCACTCGTCACCAATGGCTACCCTCTTCCAAACGCCATCTGGAACCAAACCTAAAGCTTCACTCGGCAAATCTATGCCAGTCTTTTGGCCAAAACCAAGTTTAATTGCCATTTGCCGAAGCGTATCTAGCCCAACTTTTTCCCCTAACCTGTAAAAGTAAACATCGTTAGAGCGTTTAATTGCTCTCTCCATTTTTATTAAACCATCAGTTTTGCCGTATTGGTTAAAATACCAGTTAGAAAATATCTGGCCTCCCAATTCGAATCGGCCAACATCATCTACTTCCCAATTGGCATCAACTTGGCCGCTTTCCAAGCCGGCTAGTGCCGAATTAATCTTAAAAACCGAGCCGGGCGGATAGCTACCCAAAACCGCACGGTTAAAAAATGGGTTATCTTGATTGCTAACCGACCTGCCAATATCCATCGGGTCAAAAGAGGGAAAAGAAACAAGACCCAATACTTCACCGGTGTTGGGGTTCGCAATAACAATTGCACCACGATTACTTTGTGAATCCCGAGCATATTTTCTGAGCGCTTCATAAGCGACCCTCTGAAGATCACCATCCAGCGTGGTATGAATATTGCGGCCACGCACCGACTCCTTTTCTCCGAGAACAGCCACATTACTCCCAACAGCATCAATCTCAATAAGCCTCTTACCTACCCGACCGGTCAAAAACTGGTCATAGCTTGCCTCAATACCCAAACGGCCTCTAGCATTAGTTAGTGCTAAATCCACCTGATTCGCTCGCTCTTCCTCCTGCACCACACTTGTATAGCCTAATACATGGGCAGCTGCTTCCCCGAGTGCATATTTACGCCTGACTCGCCTTTCAATTTTGCCTTCATCCCCAATAAAGTACTCGCCCGCTAAACCCTGATCCTCCAACTTCTGCGCCTCATCAAAAGTTATCTCACGTTCACTATCTCCTTTTTTAAGAACAAAGTAAGTTTCGGATATGGCCAATACCCGTCCGTACCTGTCAAAAATTTGGCCCCTCTCTGCCTCAACTTCAACAAGCCTGATCCTGTTACCCTCTGCAAGTTGTCTATTTTTGTCCCCGGCAACAATAGTTAAAACAAAAAGCCTCGCCAAAAACACCAAAAGAACGAAAACAACACAAACATAAAAAATATTAAGCCTGAAAAAACTGATAGAATCGGCAATATTGGGTACCCCTTCAACATCACCATCACGCCATCTACGCGAGCTGTCTGCCCAAAGTGAACCGTCAATTCCCATCAGGCTCATCTTTTTTCGGGAAGTGCTCCTTATTCTCATTTTCCCCATTTACATTACTTGAAGTTTAACTCCTCAACCTTACTCTCTTAAGCAGTGCTTTATCGGAAAGAGCCTTAGCGCAACCAACGACAACACAATACAACGGTTCACTGGCAACTACAACCGGCATTTTTACCTCAGTTGCTATCATTTTCGGCAACCCCGCCAAGAGCGCCCCGCCACCACATAAGACAATTCCTTTTTGGGCAACGTCAGCCGCCAATTCCGGCGGAGCATCTTCAAGAGTTTCCCGAATTGCATCAACTATGGTTTTGACAGTTGGTGCCAATGCCTCTCTAATTTGGTTGGATGTCAGCTTCACCTGCTTCGGCATGCCTTTCTCCAAATCCCGGCCGCGTACAGTCATTTGTTTTTCGACAGCGAGCGGGTAAGCGCTCCCAAGTAAGATTTTTACATCCTCGGCCGTTTTCTCACCCAAAGCAAGGCCGTACCTGAACCGCACATAATGAATAATATCTGCATCCATCGTGTCACCGCCAACTTTTAGGGATTTCCCGCTTACAATTCCGCCGATCGAAATTACAGCCATATCACTTGTACCTCCACCTATATCCACAATCATCGCTCCCGTCGGCTCGAGTACATCAATGCCCGCACCCACAGCAGCAGCCATCGGTTCCTCAATCAAATGAGCTTCCCTCGCACCAGATTCATACGCCACATCAAATAGTGCTCGACGCTCCACTTCTGAAACATTGGAAGGAATGCCCAAAATAACCCTGGGTCTTGGGATAGAAAACAATATCCCGGGCTTTTCATGAACTTTATGAACAAAATATGAGAGCATCGCCAAAGTCGTATCATAATCATAAATTACCCCATCTTTAAGAGGCCGTACAGTTGTAATTGACATCGGCGTCCTGCCAATCATCTTTCTGGCATCAACACCAATAGCAATTACCTGCTTGGTTTTTTTATGGAGTGCAACAATAGAAGGTTCACGGATTACTATTCCCTTACCTGAAACATGTACCAGGGTATTTGCAGTTCCTAAATCTACTGCCAAGTCAGAAGAAAAATAACCAAGGATATGATCTACAATAGGAATCATTCAAACTCGCCACAAAGTATAGCGCACAAGGGTCAACCCAAACAATGAGAAATTTTAAAAAGTATCAATTCCCGGCAGAAGGCGCCGGAATCTTAATGTGTCTTTCCGCACCATCTCTTTCTACTTTCACAGTCACACCACTCCAATCAACGTTCACCTCAAAAATCTGGTCATAAGGACCCCGAACGTCCCATTCCCGGCCTCTGGCAACCGAAACAACTTTCTTCCCGCCCTCAGCCTCAACCCCCATAACCAAAAGGTCCAAATCACCAACACAATCCATGCAAAAACTCTCACCATACTCGGAACACAGCGCAAAAACGCTCTCTCCACTATCCAGAATGTTCGAATTCAAAAACAATCTGCTCAATTTCTTGCTCCACCAATTCCAAGACCCTTGCTTTTAAAACATCTTTTTGGCAGCCTGATTTTTCCGTTTCATATTCTGCTAAAATTTCGCGTCGTTTTTTGTAAATCACCCCGCGATGCTTGTTCAAAACATCATCATAATCAAGCAAATGTTTGCGAATGTCAAAATTATGCCCTTCAACTTTTTTCTGCGCTGATTCCAACGCGCGCGAAACCATTCTATTTTCAATCGGCATGTCTTCGGGCATTTTCAAAAACTCCATCATTTTTTCCAAGCATCCCAAAA
>Ga0075883_119_pt1 | contig 10955 bp, 20 predicted proteins | sample RifGroA1_FD_68306 | JGI IMG/M metagenome (GOLD analysis project Ga0075883, IMG submission 68306) | Parcubacteria (Azambacteria) bacterium GW2011_GWA1_44_9 | reverse complement strand
CCCCCGGAGGCGCCTCCAACCACTTAGGGTGGTCGGGCGCGACGCCGCTTGGGCATCATAGTACCTCCTCATAATTTCACCCGGCAACTCTGGGCGCGCCGGTTTCGCCTGCGCTCATTTCAAGCAACGCTCGTTCATTGTAGCAAAATACGGTTATTTTGTCAATACTTTATATCCATCATCCGTAACCGCCACCGTATGCTCAAAATGGGCGGAAATGGAGCCGTCCAGCACCTCATAACCAAAGCCATCTTTAGATAATTGAACCTTTCTGTTTTTTAGAGCGGCCATTGGCTCAATCGCTAAAACCATTCCCGGCTTTAAAATCGGGCCGCCGCCTCTTTTCCCATAGTTGGGTATATTCGGTTCTTCATGGACGGCATAACCAACTCCGTGGCCGACTAAAATTTCTACGACATAAAAGCCGTTTCCTTCAATATAATTTTCAATCGCGAAACCAATGTCGCCTATATGGTTCCCCGGTTTAATCTCTTCAATCGCCAATTCCAGCGCCCGTTCGGTAATATCCATCAACCTTTGTTTTTCTTTTGAAATTTCCCCGATGCCAATCGTAATAGCCGCGTCGGTAAAAAGTTTTTTATATTCAACGCCCAAATCCAATTTCAAAATATCTCCGTCTTTTAAAACGGCTTTTTCCGACGGCAAGCCGTGAACCACCACTTCGTTAAGCGAGGCGCAAATCGCCGCCGGATAAGGCTTATCGGAAAAAGACGGCTTATACCCCTCAAAAGAAGGTCCGGCCCCTCTTTTAATAATCATCTCTTTGGCGCGCCGGCTTAGAAAACCCGTGCTGACGCCGGGCTTCGCCAACTTCTCAAGTTCGCGCAAAACTTCGGCTAAAATCTTTCCGCCTTTTTTTAAAATTTCTATTTCTTCTTTAGTTTTGATTGTAATTTCCATAATATGTCTTTATGGATTTTTATTATTGATTGTTCGCCGTTTATTTCAATAATTTTTTTCTTTTTCTCCAGAAGTTTTATAACCGGCAAGGTATATTTATTAAACATTTTTAGACGCTTATCTATAATTTTCTTGGTATCGAGCTCCGGCAGATCTTTTCGATGCCGCTTTAAGTTTCTTATATAAGCTTCTTTTGGAGAAATCCAAACGTGAAAAATAAAAATGTTTTTATCGCCGTATAGTTTTTTTAAAAGCGGCCATTCTTTTTTTAATTCCGTTTTGGAGCGGGGAGAAGCGCTCATAATAATCCCCTTTGTCTTTTGGGCGGCTTTTTTAATTTCGTTTTTAAGAAGAGCGGAAACAAAAGTAAAAGTGGTCAGCCGCCCGTCTCTAAGAATTTCTCTTTCTTTTCCAGCATTATATTTTTTGCCATCTAAAATTATTTCTTTTTTGTTTCCTTTCAGGGATTCTTTAATAATTTTAGAAGATACCAAGTGAACCAGGCCGAACTTTTTCGCTAAAAGTTCGGCCTGGGTGTCTTTTCCCGAGCCCGGCCGACCTAAAAAAATAACGGCGATAAATTTAAAATCCTTCATATTCGCGCATCACCAGTTGGGACCCGATCTGCTTCATGCTTTCCAGTACGACGGAAACCACAATGAGAAGCGAAGTACCGCCTATCGTAAACGCCGTAATGCCCGTTGCCGACTGAACCGCAATTGGTAAAACGGCAATAACGCCTAAGAAAATGGCGCCGATTAAAACAACTCTGTTTAAAATTCTCTTTATGTATCCGGCGGTAGAGTTGCCGGGCCTGATGCCGGGTATAAATCCGCCTTGTTTTTGAAGATTTTGAGAAATCTGTTCCGGGTCAAAAGTAACCGCCGTATAAAAATAAGTGAATAAAATTACCAAAAGAAAATAAAGCGAACCGTAAACAAGCTGATTATTCATTAAAAGAGCCAGCGAACGCGCCGTCGAAGAAAGCCAGGCGACATCGAATGCCGCCAAAACTTGAGCGATCATTTGGGGAAAAAGCAAAATAGAAAGCGCGAAAATAATCGGGATAACGCCGGCTTGATTAACTCTCAAAGGAAGATGGGCCATTGAGCCGCCGAAAATCCGGTTGCCCCTGATTCTTTTCGCGTAAGCCACCGGAATCGCTCTCTCCCCCTCGGTGATTATAACCACCCCGGCGATGACGACAAGACCAACGACGATGAAAGCAAGGTAGGTAGGAATCTGGGAGGGCAAAAAAGTAGCCAGAGTTTGTTTAACGTTGGTAGGAATTACGGCGATAATGCCGGCGAAAATCATGAGGGAAATGCCATTGCCGACATTTTTTTCGGTAATAAGTTCGCCCAGCCACATCAGAAACATTGAGCCGGCCATTACCACAAAGACAATTTGTTGCTTTTGAAGCAGAACTAAAAGGCCATACCCAGAAAAAGCCGCCATGGGAACCGTTAGATATCGCGTATACCGGTTAAACTTCTGACGGCCAAGTTCGCCCTCTTCGTGGTAAAGTTCTTTTAAAGCCGGAACCAGCATTGTTAAAAGCTGCATAATAATTGACGCCGTGATGTACGGGCCGACTCCGAGCATTACGATTGAAAGGTTTGAAAGGCCGCCGCCGGAAAAAATATTCAAAAGGCCGAAAAGCTGATTGCTGGCAAAAAACTCTTTAAGCCGAATAACGTCAACGCCGGGAACGGGAATGGCGGCCATCAGCCTGAAAACCGCCAAAAGCGCCATAACAAAAAATATCCGGTTTCTTAAATCCTTTATTTTGAATATTTGAATGACTTTTTCTATCATTTTATGGTTCCCCCGGCTTTCTGAATTTTAGCACGCGCCGATTTTGACAGTAAAATATTTTGAAAACACAATTTCTTAGATATCCCACCTTGACCTAAAATTTTTACAACGGGAAAGTCGCCTCCTTTTTTGTTTACTAGTTTTTTTTCAAATAAAGTCTGGGGGCTAACCGTTTCTTCATTTGTAAATTTTTTTTCTATATCTTTTAAATTTAAAATTGCGGGTTTTAATACTAAACTTTTAAAAGCGTGCTTGGAGCGGCCGCGCTGTTTTGGAAGTTTCATCATTATATCGCGAATTGCCGGGCGAATTTTGGCGCCGGCCCGAGATTTTTGCCCCTTAATTCCCCGACCCGAATAACCGCCTCGTTTTCCGCCGCGAGCCACTCTTCGCGACTTTTTTGATTTATGTTTTGGTTTTATATTATGTAATTGCATGCTTTTTTATTTTTTTAAGCGCTTCTATCGTCGCTCTCGCGTTATTTAATTTATTGGTGGTAGTACCTAGAATTTTTGAAGTAATATTGGTAACGCCCGCTAAACTGACAACAATCCTGACCGGTCCGCCGGCAACAATCCCGTGGCCTTCTTTAGCGGGCTTTAAAAGCACAACGGCGCTGGAAAATTTTCCGATAGTTTCATGAGGTATGGTGTTATTTTTAATCAAAACAGTTACCATATTTCGTTTTGCCGCCCGCGCCGCCTTTTCAATTGATTCTGAAGTGTCAGCCCCTTTGTCCGTGCCAACGCCGACTCTTCCTTTATGGTCGCCCAAAACCACCGTAGCGCGAAAGCGAAATCGTTTGCCGCCGGCGACAACGCGAGTAACCCTTCTAATATCCAAAACCTTTTGGTCAAACTCCCCCTTCTCTCGCGGCCCGCGCGTCCCCCTTTTAAAATTTTCTCTTCTCTTTATAGCCATAATATTAATTATTGGTTATTTGCGAATTAAAATTTAAGCCCCCCTTCTCTGGCGCCTTTGGCAATTTCTGATACCGCGCCATGGAATTTATACCCGCCTCGGTCGAAAACGGTCTCCTTAATATCTTTTTCAACCGCTTTCTTCGAAAGTAGCTTGCCGATTTCGTAAGCGACGGTTTTCTTGGTCTTTCCTTTTGGCTTTATTTCTTTGTCGGAAACTGCGGCAATTGTTTTGCCGGCGATATCGTCAATAAGCTGGGCGAAAATATGGCGGTTTGATCTGAAAACCGAAAGGCGCGGCCTTTCTGCAGTTCCTTTTATCTTTGCTCTTATCCTTTTATGTCTAATTATTCTTTGTTTCATGTTTCATGTTCTATGCCGTTGTGCCGGCGACTTTTTTGCCCGCCTTTCTCCTTATTATTTCTCCGACATAACGAATACCTTTGCCCTTATACGGTTCGGGTTTTTTCAAAGCTCTGATATTGGCCGCCGTTTGCCCAACCAACTCCAAAGACGCGCCGGAAACGGTAATAACGTTTTTCTCAACGCCGATTTTTATTCCTTCGGGAGTTTTAAAATTTACCGGATGGGAAAAACCCAAATTTAGAATTAAATCATTGCCATTCATTTGGACTTTGAAACCGACGCCTTCAATCTCCAGTTTCTTTTCAAAACCTTCGTGAACTCCTTTTATTAAATTGGCGGCAATCGCTCGAATCGTCCCCCATAGCGCCGGGGTTTTTTTGGATTTTGATACCGGAATAACCGACAATAAATTATTTTCCAAGATTATTTTCAATTCTCTTGGAATTCTACATTGGAGTTCGCCCTTCGGCCCCTTTACTTTTACCAGGCCGATTTCAATAACAACGTTTACGTCTTTCGGCACTTCTATTGGTTTTTTTCCTATTTTGCTCATGTTGTTACCATATTTCTAATAATATTTCGCCGCCAAAACCGGATTTTCGCGCCTCTTTATTAGTCATCAAGCCCCTGGAAGTTGAAATAATTGAGACGCCGTAGCCGTTTTTTATCGGCTTGATTTCCGAAACACCCGCGTAAACTCGCTTGCCGGGTTTGCTGATTCTTTTGATTTCATTTATCGCGGCCGGATACTTAATGGTAATTTCAATAATCTTTTTAGTTCCCTTGCCCGACTTCCGGCAATCTTCAACATAATTTTCTTTCTTTAAAATTTTGGCGATTTCAAATTTTAAATTGGACATGGGAATATTAACCGCTTGATGTCCGGCTTTTTGAGCATTCCTTATTCTTGTTAACATGTCTGATATGGGATCCATAAATTTATTTTATCGCTGATGTTTCACCATGAGGATTTTTTAACTCCGGGAATCTCTCCGCGTCTGGCCGATTCTCTGAAACAAATCCGGCAAAGCCCAAAATCTCTTATATATCCGCGGCGGCGGCCGCAACGGAAACACCGCCTGATAACTCGGGTTGAAAATTTTGGTTTTTTTTCCGCTCGCGCTATTTGAGATTTTTTCGGCATATTATTTTATCGGAAATCCCATGGCTTTATACAAAATAACAGCTTCCTCTCTACTTTTAGCTTTGACCGCAATCGTTACCTCAAAACCGAAAATATTTTTGATTTCTTCTCCCGATATCTCGGGAAAAACAATATGTTCTTTTATTCCTATTGTCAAATTTCCATTTTTATCAATGGACTTGGCGCTTAATCCTCTAAAATCGCGAGTTCTGGGAAGCGCAATGTTTATAAGCCGGCTGATGAAATCGTACATCCGGCCTCCCCTTAAAGTTACCATGGCGCCAATTACTTGTCCTTGCCGAGTTTTGAAGTTGGCGATTGATTTTTTTGCCAAAGTTGTCTTTGGTTTCTGACCGGTAATAAGAGAAATATCGCGCAAGGCAATTTCCAAGAATTTTTCATCTTTGAGAGAACGGCCAAGCCCAATATTAATGACAACTTTGTCAATTTTTGGCAAAGCCATTATGTTCTTTTTGCCAAGCTCTTTCTGCAAAGCCGGGATTATTTTATTTTTAGCTGCAGTCATATATATTGTTTAGATTGCCGCGCCGCACTTCTTGCACGCCCTAATTTTTTTATTGTTTTCCAAAATCTTATAGCCCGCGCGCGTCGGTTTGCCGCAACTCCCGCAAATAATCATTACCGAAGCGACCGACACGGGTCTGGACACTTCAATTTTCTCCCCTTTTTTCCCGGCAGTTTTGGGGCGCTGGTGTTTTTTCTTTAAATTAATATTTTCAACGATAATCTTATTGTCATCGGGTAAAACCTTCATGACTTTTCCTTTTTTCCCTTTGTCTGTCCCGGAAATCATTATTATATTGTCACCTTTTTTTATACGCATATTATTATTTACAGCACTTCCGGCGCTAAAGAAATTAATTTAGTATAGCCGCGGTCGCGAAGTTCTCTTGCCACCGGGCCGAAAATGCGGCCGCCGCGCGGTTCAAAACCGTCAACAAGCACGGCGGCGTTATCGTCAAACCTGATATAACTGCCGTCTTTCCGGCGATAGGCTTTCTTCTGGCGAACAATAACGGCTTTAACTACTTCTTTTTTCTTAACGGTTTTCCGCGGCTCGGCCACTTGCACCGAGGCAACGACAACGTCGCCCAACTCCGCGTATCGTCTTCTGGTACCGCCGAGCACCTTAAACACCCTGATAGTTTTAGCGCCGGTATTATCGGCTACTTTTAAAATTGTTCTCGGTTGAATCATGATTTTTTAATAACAATAAAGTGTTTATCTTTTGAAATTGGCTTTGTTTCTTTAATAATTACTTTATCGCCAACGTGAAATTCGCCCTTTTCGTCATGCGCTTTATATTTCTTGTTTGACCGATAAAAACGGCCATATCTTGGATGCTTTTTGAAATGCTCCACTTTAACCACCACCGTTTTATTCATTTTGTCGGAAACAACTGTTCCTTTTAGCAATTTACTCATAAAATTATTTGGTAATGAATTTTGTTTTAACCGGCAATTTATAAGACGCTCTTCTCATAGCTTCTTCGGCAACGTCTTGGCTGACGCCATCTATTTCAAAAATGATTCTCCCCGGTTTAATCGGCGTCACATAATGATCTACCGCGCCCTTCCCTTGACCCATGGGCATCCCCTCGCCCTTTTTGGTAATCGGTTTATCGGGAAAAATTCTTATCCAAATTTTTCCGCCGCGGGCAATATACCGAGTCATGGCGCGGCGAGCGGCCTCAATCTGGCGCGCGGTAATCCAGGCCCGGCCCTGGGACTTCAAACCGTAACTGCCAAAAGCCAACTTGATACCCCGCGTTTCAATGCCGGTAAACCTTCGGCGTCCCTTATGCCATTTTCTATGTTTTACTTTTTTGGGTATTAACATAATTAAAAAATCTCGCCTTTATAAATCCAGACCTTTACGCCTATTTTACCGTAGGTTGTCAGGGCTTCGTCTTGCGCAAAGTCAATATCGGCCCTCAATGTTTGAAGCGGCACCTTGCCTTTAGAAAGCCACTCTCGGCGCGCCATCTCGCTCCCGTCAAGCCGCCCGGCTAAACGAATTTTAGCGCCGAGCACGTTTTTCTGCGCCATTACTCTTTCGAGAGAGCTTTTCATTGACCGGCGGAAAGGCATTCTTTTTTCTAAATCAAAAGCTATATTTTGGGCAACAATTTTGGCCTCGCTTTCGGGTTTTTTGATTTCATTAACCGACAGTTTCAATTCCCACTTCCCGCTGCCATAATGTTTTTTGTCGCGAAGCTTTTTTACGGTATTTTCCAATTTCTTTTTCAAGTCGGTAAGGCCGGTACCGCCGCGTCCGATGATTAAACCCGGCTTGGCGGAATTTAATATAATCGCAACGTTGTCGCCGGAACGTTCTATTTCAACTTCACCCAAACCCATCCGGTGATACTGTTTGGATAACAGCTCGCGTAATCTCAAATCTTCTTCCAAAAAGAAAGGAAACAGTTTTTTGTTCAGCCAACGCGACTTCCAGCCGTATATTACGCCTAAGCGAAAATTTGTAGGATGAATTTTGTTACCCAATTGCTTTTCTCCTGAATATTTTTTTCGTAAAACCTTTTAATCTCTGGGTCGGTTTGATTATTTTCGGCGTCTCGTATTTGGGAGCCGCCGGTTTTTTCTCTTCAATTTTTTTAACCGTTGTTTTTTCAACTGATTTTCTTTTTATTTTATCGGCAGTGGAAGCTTTCTCTTCCAGAATCATGGTAATGTGGCTGGTCTTTTTTTGAATTTCTCCCGCCCGGCCGAAAGCTCTGGGACGAAAACGCTTTAACATCGGCCCCTGATCAACAAAGATATTAAAAATACGCAGATTTTCCGGCGGTAAATTAAAATTATTGGCAGCAGAAGCCACGCTTGATTTTAAAAATTTCAAAATCGGTTGCGCCGCCCGCTTGCTTTGAAATTTCAACTGCGCCTCCGCTTCAGAAACCCGCAGTTTCTTGATTAGATTCGCGATTAACCGTACTTTCCGCGGCGCTATTCTTAAATTGTTTAAATAAAATTTATACTGGGCCATGGATTTATTTAACCGGCGCCGCCGCTTTTGCTTTCTCGGCTTCGGCCGCCTTTATTTCAAGTTCCTTCTGTATTTTGCCGCCATGGCGGACAAATTTCCTGGTTTGAGAAAATTCTCCAAGCCGATGGCCAACCATTTCTTCAATAATATTTACCGGAATGTGGATTTTGCCATTATGAACGCCAAAAGTAAAACCAATCATTTCCGGAGTAATAACGGAATCACGCGACCAGGTTTTGACAACCGTTCGATCTCCGGCTTTTAATTTGCTTATTTTCTTGAGCAATTTCGGGTCTACCCAAGGACCTTTTTTCAGACTTCGCGACATATTTTATTTTTTTCTTCTCCTTATTATAAACGCGCTTGACTGTTTGTTTTTCTTTCTGGTTTTGTGACCGCCGGTAACTTTACCCCACTTGGTTTTCGGCCGCTTAGTGCCTCTTAAAGCGCGGCCTTCGCCGCCGCCATACGGATGGTCTACCGGATTCATCGCCGAAGCGCGCACCGTCGGACGAATGCCGAGCCAACGGCTTCGGCCGGCTTTTCCAATGACAATAGTATTCCATTCTGAATTGGAAAGCGTCCCTACGGAGGCATAACCTTTGGCCAAAACTTTCCTGACTTCGGACGAAGGCATAAGAATATGGGTATAATTACCCTCTTGAGCCATTACCTGAACCGCGTTGCCGGCCGAACGGCCGATTTGCCCCCCTTTTCCGGGAAAAAGTTCGACATTATAGACAAAGATGCCAACCGGAATATTTTTAAGCATCAGCCGATTGCCGATTTCAAGCGGCGCGTTTTCCGAAGTTACTATTTCATCGTTTACCTTGAGATCGCGCGGCGCTAAAATATACCTTTTTTCTCCGTCTTTGTAAACTATTAGAGCAATAAAAGTCGTCCGATTCGGGTCGTATTCAATCGCCGCTACGCGCGCCGGAATGTTGTACTTATTCTGCTTGAAGTCAATAAAACGATAAAGTTTTTTATGGCCGCCCCCTTGATGGCGAGTGGTAATGCGACCCCGATTATTACGGGCGGAAGACTTGGTTAGTCCTTTGGTCAAGCTTTTTTCCGGTTCGGTTTTAGTTATAACGGAAAAATCAACGCTTGTCATGCCTCGCCTTCCCGCCGATGTCGGTTTGTAAATTTTTATACTCATTTTATTTCTATTGTTTGCCCTTTGGCTAAAGTAACAATCGCCTTTTTATAACCGGGTTTGACGCCGATTGTTTTGCCAACCTTTCTTTCTTTGCTTTTGGTGTTAATAATATTTACGCCAACAACTTTAACTCCGTAAATTTTATTTATTTCTTTGGAAATTTTCACTTTATTCGCCGACGGAGCGACTTTAAAAACATATTTTCCGATATTCTGGTCCATCAGAGCTTTTTCCGCCATATGCGGAGAAACTAAAATTTCCGATTTTAGAACCGTCGCCGTTTTTGGCGCTTTGGTTTCTATCGGCTTGGCTTCTGTCTTAACTTTGTTCTCTTTGACTTCGGTTTTTTTCGGCTTGGCAGTTTTTTTGTTTTTCCCAAATAATTTATTTAACAGGGGCATATTGTTTGGTTAAGTATTCAATTCCGTCTTTGGTAAAAATCAAATGCCGATATTTTAAAACATCCAAGATGTTCAAACTGCTTATATTTGCTGTGGCGATATTTGGCAAATTCCTGAAAGATTTTTTAAGATTTTCGTCTTTAGGAATGACCAGAAGACCATTTTTAACTTGGGAAAAGTTCGCCATTATTTTAGCCGCTTCTTTTGTTTTTGGCGCCGCAAGTTTCAATTCTTCAAACACCAAAATTTCATTGTCTTTGGCTTTGGCCGAAAGCGCGATTAGAAACGCTTTGCGAGCCATTTTTTTGTTTATTTTCAATTTGAAATTTCTTTCCTTTGTCGGGCCGAAAGTAACGCCGCCGTGCCGCCAGAGCGGCGAGCGGATTGAGCCATGGCGGGCCCGACCGGTGCCTTTTTGCCGCCAGGGCTTTTTGCCGCCGCCCCTGACTTGGGCGCGGTCTTTGGTTGAAGATAAAAGTTGCCTTTTGTTGGCTAAAAAAACTCTTAACGCTTGGCTGACTAAATCGGAATTCCAAGGCAAACCAAAAACGGCTTTGTTAAGCCCTAAATTTCCTACTTCTTTTCCTTCCTGATTGTAGACCTTGACAGTCGCCATTTTTTGTTTGACAAAATATTAAAAATATGATAGAATGGTATTATAAAATAGGTTCATTGTCAACACTTCTCTTTGGCGGACGTGCCGCCAGAGAAAAAAACAATTCCGAAAAAATAAGGAGGAAAGAAATGCCGCCAAGTCGCCCAAGGACATCCGCGATGCCTCGTCCAGCACCCGTCCCCGCGGCTCCCGCTCCCCCCCCCGCGGTTCCCGCCGCGCGACAGCGCCGACGGCCAGCCCGGCGCTTCTCCGCCGCTCTTTTTGGGGCGGTGGCAGGAGCGCTTATTATCCTGTTGCTCGCCATGTTGGCGGGTTACGGGCTAGCGCCGGTGCGGTACACCGGCGCTCGGTTTCTAAACGGACTACGCGAGGCGGTGCCGGCACCTGCCGCGAAAAAAGCGGCGCGGCCGGATCCCAAGTCGCGGGTGAAAAAAGCGGTCCCCACCGACACTCCATCGGTGGTTGTACCGCCGGTGGTTGTGCCACCGGTTGTGGTAATCCCGCCGGTGGTTGTGATCCCACCCGTCAATTTCGTCGGGTGCTGGACATTGGACGGTGTTAACTTCCAGTGCCCTCGTTAGGAGGT
>Ga0075883_124_pt1 | contig 11007 bp, 9 predicted proteins | sample RifGroA1_FD_68306 | JGI IMG/M metagenome (GOLD analysis project Ga0075883, IMG submission 68306) | Parcubacteria (Azambacteria) bacterium GW2011_GWA1_44_9 | reverse complement strand
CCAAATAGACTCCCCACTCCGGAGCGATCTTTGGACCAAAAAAACTCTTTTTGTCTTCTGTCACCCAAGTGTGAATATAACCCAGCAAAGAGAAAAATAGGATATAACTTATTAAGTTATCAAAAACAAAGAAGTTGTGGGAAAAATAAGCCACCAGCAGAGCCACTAAGAGACCCACCCCTATCATCTCGGTTTGATTTGAATCTTTTTTTCTCAACAAACCCAAACGAAACAAATAATAAATTGCCACTCCAAACAAAAACAAATAAGCGGTTAGGCCCAGAACGCCCGTCGTCACCAGCCAATCGAGAAAGACGTTGTGGGAACGATCAAACCACGGCTCTTGACGCCACAAGACTGGATCGTAATATTTACTAAACACATAGACATAGCTTTCCGGCCCCCAGCCCAAAATCGGACGTTCGGCCACCGCCTTTAAACTCATACTCCAAATAGTAAAACGAGAAGTGGTGGTTTGTTCAGTCAAAGAAATAGAGGCAAAACGACTGAGAGTCTGACTATTTTTAATCAGATCAGTATTCCGAAGAGCAAAAAACATCCCAACTAGGACCACCACCCCAATTGACAGACCAATCGCCATTTTTTTCAGACGACCTTCTCCCCGCCAAGCCAAAATTAGACCCAATAAAAATAAACCACCGATCAGTCCCAAAATGGTGCCACGAGTTTGAGTCAAATAAAGCAAAATGGTAAACCACAGTGCCAAGCCACCATAGAGAGATCGGAGCCAAATATTTTTTGTGGCCACGACTCCCAAATAAGCGGCCAGGAACAAATTAATGAGCATGTAGACGGCCATATAAGCGGCATTGCCGAGAGTGGCATCGATACGAGTACTACCCTGATGAATATCAGCAGAGCCAAGCAACTGACTGAGAGCGTAGATTGAGACGATAGAAGCAGCCACCAAATTAACATTGAAAAATTGATACCAGTAGCGACGGGTGGTCAAAACTCCGGTGGCCACGATAAAATACAAAAAGAGATGGATCTGGGTGATCAAGCCATCCATCCGCTCAAAATTGGACCATACCAACCACAAGGCGGTAACGGTGATGACCAGAATTCGAAACATAAAGTTTTTCCCCGTAATAAATGGGAAAAACATCGTGCTAGCCACGACCAGCGGAGTAAACGGTACCAAGGCCAAACCGCCAAAAATACCATAACGCAAAAATTGATTTAATTTCATATACTGAAACTATAGCACAAATGAAAAATCCGAGAACCCCACCCCGCTCGTAAAACTCGATAGACAAACGAAGGGGGAAAAGCGTTTGCTCTTCCCCCTTAAAAAACACTAGAAATCTTCAAAACGACGAAGTTTCCCCATAGTGATAGCCTCGTCGGGCAAGACTGTCTTGACACCATCCCCTCGCAAGACCTCCAGCCGGCGGACTTGACTGATCAGTTCGGCCAATTCGATCGGTTCCAAACTGGCCTGATGATCAGAACCCGGTAAGTTTCGATCCAGGGTCAGATGGGCCTCGATGGCACAAGCGCCCAATGAGGCCGCTATTACCGCCGGAAAGATATCCCGAGCATGGCTGGAAAAACCCACCGGCACCTGAGGATAGATTCGCCGAAGCGTCTCCATTGCCGCCAAATTGGTGTCTTCGTCCCGAGGCGGATAGGCTGCCACGCAATGAAGGAGGACCAGATTTTCCGTTCCAAGAATCGAAACGGATTCCTTAATCTGACTGATCGTGGATCCACCAGTCGAAAGAAAGATCGGTTTACCCTTGGCCTTGACCCGCTCCAGCAGATCACGATGAGTGAGACAGGCCGAGGCCACCTTGAGCCAAGCCACATCCTCAAACCCATTGATAAAATGGGCCGAGAGACCGTCCCAAGCCGAAGCTGACCAGGTGATACCTAGCCCCAGGCAATGACGATTGATAGCATCGAAGTCTTTTTCGTTAAACTCCAATGCCCACTTCAAATCGCCATTGGTCGTCGGTTCCCCCGCTTCGATCCGCCGCCAATTTTCATCGGGCCAGACTAAGCGTGACTTACCTTCGACCAACATGCGGGCTTTGGCATGGTCGAGAATACTGCGGTCAAAATCCCGAGGCTTGGCTAACTCTTCGGCCGAATAAACGGTCGGGATATCCCGCTTCTGAAATTTGACTGCTTCTGCTCCGGCGACCACAGCTGCATCAATCAACTGGAGAGCCATGGGGAGGCTCCCATTGTGATTGATGCCAATTTCGGCGATGACAAACACTGGGTAGCCAGGTCCGACTCGTCGTTCCCTGATCTTAATCATAGGCTCTCGACCTCCTTTCTTAGGTTACCGTCCAACCACCATCAACAACAAGCACGTGTCCCGTCATATAACCTGACGCATCGGAAGCTAGAAACACCAGTGGGCCGACCAAATCATGAGGATGACCAAGCCGATTTAGAAGAGTCCGATCCGTCAGTCGGCGGACAAATTCCTCATCTTTGTTTTGTTCGGAATTCTCCGACTTCCGATCGTTGTTGGGGATCGCCCCGGGCGCTAGAGCGTTGCATCGAATTTCCGGTCCCAACCAGGCGGCCACATATTGCGTCTGAGCAATAACGGCGGCCTTAGCCATACCGTAACCAGGTGGATTAAAGTAGTCCCGTCCGTCATACAAGGCCGGATTAGGAGCCACGATTCCATACATCGAAGCGATGTTAATGATTGCTCCCGACCCTCGGGCCTTCATCCCCGGAGCGACCAATTGTGTCGCTCGCAGTGACCACCAAGTCCCGGACTCTAAAGCCGTCATGACCTGGGTCTTAGTGGCCGTTTCGACTCGTCCGAGTGGATCTGGTGCCGTAAACCCAGTTAGCGGACCAAAGCGAAAAGCATTGTTGACCAGAACATCAACCGGATCATGGACCTGGATTCGATCAAAGACTCCCGCGACTTGATCCTCGTTATTTTGATCAACAATGCAGGCCGTCCAGTTGTGTAAGCCCGTCTGAGCCAAAGTCTGAGCCAATTCGTCCAAACCTGCTCCATCTCGGTCCAACAAGTAGACCTGCTTGGCTTCAGCTTCCAGCAGAGCCTGAGCAAAATAACGACCAAAAAAACCAGCCGCTCCAGTCAAAACAATCACCTTCCCCAACAGAGAGAAACCTTTCAACATCGGTCTTTCCATCACACTCCTTCCTTTCTTTCTTTCAGCCTCCAGGCTGCTAATCATTCGGTTGACAAGTTACTATTTCCTAGCTCAGTACTACCACATTAAAGTCGTTGAATCAACTACCAGTAACTCGGGTCTGGCCAACCTGATTAACTCCATAAATTTCAAAACGCTGGTCCTGGTACAACAATGTCTGGTTGGAAATATTAGCGATTGGCAATTTTAATTTATCTTCAACCTTGTCGATTAAGATATAGGCTACTTGGTAGTAAACCAGCTTCTGGTTGATATGGGGTTTAATGTCAGTTTGATATTTTTTCTCCAGATCCAAGAAATATTGCTCCCCACGCCAAGAAAAACTGTCTGCCATCTGTCCACAATTATAGCCCCAGTAGTCAAACCGAAAAAACAGACACAGTTGGACACGACGATTATTGGTTTTATACTGATGAATCGCATTACCGACTCCAGCATAGGATCTAAAATCATTCTTCAAATCGTCCACCGTCAGATCACGAAAATAATTAGCCACTAGATATCGATCAACTAATTCGGCTGAAGGCATCAGGTGTAATCCCCCACCAGGAGAAAATAAAACATAGTGATGAGTCCGACTAGGGACATAATAACTAATCCAGCGATCAGTCCAGATCACACTCTCTGGCTGAGCGTTAGTTTCCAACCAGGTCAAAGGCTTGGCAACCGCCTGAAGATTTCTGACATTATCAGCCCTTAGATCAGTGACGCGATTAACTAGTGAAGGTAAAAAATCAATCACATTGGGAATGGCTATCCAACAGAATACTCCAATTACGACGAGGCTACTTAGTTGTTTAATCCGGCTTAAATTTAGAAATTTCGAATACTGAAAATTATCAAAAGAAAGCAAAAATACCACCAGTAAGATGACCCATAGTCCAATAAACCGACTGATATGGTTAGCAATTTCAATCTCCTGGCCAGTTACCATATTACTTAAATTGGTAATAATTAAAGCTCCTCCAGAAATCATGAAAAACCACTCGATAAAATTAGGCACTTTTTTGTTTTCCAGTGCGAACCATCGAGTAAAAATAAACAATAGCCCTAAGCTCAACATTACCAAGAATGAAGTCACTACCGCTAACATCGTTGGCAAATGAGTCTTCACCAGACCCAACCTGGTCATAGTTAAAATTGATTAAGAAACCGGTTTGGAAATTAATCCAATCCTTCTTAACTAGCCACCAAAGCAATAGCAGAAACATTGTCACCACAGCGATCTGCCATAAATATGAATACAGGTAAAACGTCAGAGCATAGAAACAAATTAAGAGACAATAATTTTTCTTATCGTTTGGCTCTTTCAAATAACGGAGGAGGGCCACAAGGAAAAGAACATAAACAGGAAAGACTACTTGCATCACGACCGGTCGACTCATCAATTCATGGATGCTGAGGTAGCTGACGACTGCCCCCCCAATGGCCCGGGAACGAGATAACCCGAGAGTTTTAAATAAAGTCAACAGTGCGGCAAGTAAAATAAGTGGCCACAATAAATAATTAAACACCACTGTTTGCTCCAAAGAAAAACCCAACCAGAGAGGCCAACTCGCCAACCAATCCGCCCCAAAAAAAGCCGGGGAATATTCTTTGAGGTGCTCCAAAAAAAAAGGGTTACCTATAAACACATGGCCCTTACCAACATCACTCATCCTGGCGTAGTAATATAAACCATCGTTAGTATATTCAAGCAAAATGCCTTGCCAATCTGGTCCAGCTAAATAAACAGAGTATAAGAGGGGCAAAAGAGAAAAGGCGACGACAAAAATAACAGCAAAAATTAGATATTTGTTTTTTCTGAACAGATTATTCATTTATTAAAAATAAAAATATTGTAAAGAAAATAATTAATAACCGAGAGAATAGCTTTGAGCAAGATTTGGGCAAAAATATAGCCCACACTTAAAAAATCGACTAAAATAAACATCCCAAGGCCATTAGCAAAAAATGTTGCGATCGTTAATACCGTGTAAAGAATAAATTGATGGTGGGAAGTTTTGTCTCCCCCGATAAAAACCCAATCCCGATAAATGATGAAACTGACCAAGAAAGCAATCCCAAAAGACAGTTGGGCAGAAAATAGATACCAAGTTTTGAAAATATGAGTAAAAAGGTACAACAAGGCAACTTGCAATACCGTAATCAAAATTCCACCAATCAAAAACTTTAAAATCTTGTGATGCCTTCTAAAATAGGTCTGACCGATAGACAATAAATTCTGGTTCATCTTACATTCCAATATACCACAAGACCCCTTTTAAAGACTAGAAAAACAAAAAAAATATGATAATCTAAGTGGTGTGAATACACTAAAAACAACAACTCGCTCTTGGCTCAAAGTTAGCGAAAGATACCTCAAAACTGACATGGTCTACCTGGCGAGAGGTAGTTTTTGGTCTGGTTCGACTTTTTTTGTAACTGCCGCTTTAAGTTTTGGTCTAACCTTAGCCTTTGCCAATTTTCTCGACAAGGAGAGTTATGGTGTTTATAAATATATTTTTTCTATTTATGGCCTATTGGGAGCTTTTGCTTTCTCAGATTTAAATATCTTAATCATCCAAGCTGTCGCCAAAGGCAACGATGGGGTTTTAAGACGAGCCTTCACTTATAGTCTAAAGTGGAATATCCCTTATCTCATCGTCGCTTTTGGGGTAGCGATTTATTATTATCTAAACGCTAACCCCACCCTCGGTATCGCCTTTGTCGTGATCGCCTTGATTACCCCTCTGACCACTAGCTACAACATTTACGGTTCTTTTCTTAACGGTAAAAAAGATTTTCGCCTAATTAGTATCTCTAACGCGGTCAGTAGCGTCATATCAGCCGTTGCCACTTTTTTTGTTATTATTTATACCCAAAATCCTCTCCTAATCGTCATTAGCTATATAGTAACTAACTTAGCCACTTCCGCCCTCTACTATTTTTACACCATAAAAAAATACCAACCTAATGATCAGTTTGAAGAAGGGTCCTTGGCCATGGGGAAACATTTTAGCTTAATGAATGTTTTCACCATCATCGCCCAGAACATCGACAAAATTTTAATCTTCCATTTTTTGGGCGGAGCCTCACTGGCGATTTATTCCTTTGCTCAAGCCCCGGTCAATCAAATGCTCGGCCTCTTAAAACTATCCGGACCCATTTATGCCCCCAAAATCTTGGCTAAATCCAAAGAAGAGAACAAGCGAGAGTTGCCCAAAAAGTTTTTTCAAATTATCGGGGTTATGACTATTCCCGTCATTGCTTACATAATCTTCGCTCCTTATTTTTACCGAATCTTTTTTCCTCAATATATCGAAGCGGTGGTTTATTCTCAGTTTTACGCTCTGACACTGTTAACTTTCGGTAAAAAATTTATTGGTATTCCCACCGTTATTCACTTACCGAAGAAAACGCTTTATAAATTATCGATTATTAACCCCGTAATCGATATCCTCCCAAAACTAATCTTACTCTACTTCTTTGGTTTAGCTGGGGCCATTGCCGCCATTTTATTGTCCAATCTAATGACTACAGCTGTTTCCTTCTACTATTTTAAACGAATGTAATTATTCCCGGACTGATTTTTGGCCAATGATTAAGATAAAATCTTCCCGCTGTAATATTTTAATTGCCATAATTAAAATATATTTCAAGAATCGTCTGGGCCAACTAACTGAAATCGTTGGTACAGCCGGACTACGACCTTGCCAATTTTTCATCTGGAAACGATCTCTGGCAATGGCTGGACCAACTAAATAATGAAGTAACTTTTTAATACTTAGACCAGACAAGTTCGTGTCATCTGATCTAATTTCAAGAATCTCAAAACCGGCTTGGCTTAATAATCGTTTTAAAACCTTTGGCGAAAAATAAGTCAGGTGTTCCAAAGCGATATAACGCCAAGACAAGCCATCTTTTTTGGCTAGATAGCTATCAATATTAGGAACCGCTACCGCCAAAAGACCAGCGGGGGCTAATTTTTTATAAACCTCTTCGACAAAAGCTCGAGGGTCACTTAAGTGTTCTAGGACATGCATCACGGTTATCACTAGTGGAGCTTGAGTGGTGCTCAATTCCGCTAAATCTTGAGTCGAAATTGTCAGCCCTCGTTTTTGACCAGCTTCGACTAAGAAAGTATTTTTTTCTAAACCTATCGCCCCAAACCCCAAACGAGAAGCTTCTTCCACCAAAACACCATAATTTGAACCAACATCAATAAAAAGTTTATCTGAGCCTGGTTTAAGATATTTAATAATTGTTTTTAGATAAAAATGGGCCGCCCTGATCATACTTTTTACTAAAACAGGGTTAGAGGCATTGTCCGCATAGAAAGCGTTATTTTGATAATAATCACCCAAACCTGCCGGCACCTGTTCTGGCGCTAAAAAAACAATCCCACAAGAAGAACAACGTAATACTCTGTCGCTCTTTAAATATGATTCGATTTGATTACTTTGACACAAAAGACACTGGCAGCTGGACATAATTGTTTTATACTAGCACCCTATACTTAAAAAGGGAAAAGTCACTGTGGAAATACCAGTGGTCTACATTGCTTTGTTTTTTTGAATTCAAAAAAGCCCTCCGCCCGACATAACATCAGGGGAGGGCCAAAGGTCTACTTCGTCTCCATTGCGGAGAGTGGAAAAAGAGTGCGGTTTTCTTTTCTCCCATACCAGACAACTTCTTGAGCGTATTTTTTCAGATCACCAGCAAAGCCTTCTGATGCCTTGATAGTGAGGCAAATGGGACCAAAGCAACTAGAGATTTGCTCCTGACCTTGTTGGGCAAAATAACGAGGCCAGTCATACTCAAGTTCAATGGCCGGCTCAAGACTAAAAGGATCAACAACAACGGCGGACTGATAGCGAATCAGATCGCTGAGCAACCCTGCTGGCAAGTCAAGCGCTTCTACTTGCAAGAGGGCCTCAGTAAAAATCTTGATTTCGCGGTATAACTGATCTTTCTGAACCACTAGATTAAGAAAAGAGGCTTCTTCGAGGGGCCAACAGATAGCTCCAAACTGAGGGATGACGAGGTCAAGACTACCGCCCTTCATCATTTTGTCCACAACCCCGGAAACCAAAGTGATTTCCCGACCAACAACCGTCTGATCATTACTGGCGAAATACTCCAGTAATTTTTCATAAAAGTCGCTGTACTTCATACCGAGCTGTTTGTGGAACAAAATCGCCAGGCTCTGAAGTAATCCCAGACAATGGAAACACTGAACCGCCCAGTAGAACAGGTGGGTTCGTCTCCATTCAGCCGGAGGCATCAACTCTGTCCCCACGATGATCTGCTGAAATTCAGGGGCCGGATCAAGAGCGGGAGTGCTGTGAGCTAAAAGAATCGGGTGACGAACAGATTGGATGCCGTGCAATTTGATGTAATCGGGTTCGCTGACTCCCGAATTAGGGAGCATCGTACAGGGGTAAACAATAAGTCGAATGGAATCATCTTGCCCATCCATCAACTGATCAACTCCTTTCTTTGACGATTCGTAGGTTTCGCCGGGCATACCGATGATTAATTCGGTGTAGGTGGCAATCCCCGCCTGGCGGTATCGATCCATCAGATCAGAGAACTTCTCGATCTTGATATTTCGCCGGCTAACCAGACGAAGAGTTTCGTCATTCATGCTCTGAAAACTAAGGGCTGTCCCCTTGCTCATTCCGGCTTCGTTAAGAATTTGCGTAATCGCAAAAACACGATCATCGCTATTCTTGGCGGTGCAGGCCCGAAAAGCCCGGGGAAAGCCAGCGTATTTGGCCCGAATTTCAATCATCTTTTCCGTCAGATGAAAGTCACGGGGGAAGATCCCATAGTTGGAATCACAACAGAGCAGGTACTCGACCTGATGTTGACCAAACCATTCATACTCAGCAAGGATCCTAGTTTCTTCCATTTGAAACAACTTGGCTTCTCCCTTACCCCAATCGCAAAACTTACAGGTATAGGGACAGCCCCGATTGGTTTCTTGGCTCGCGTTGAACAAGAAATCGTTACCAGTCAACATGAAATCAAAAACGCCAGTCAGATAAGGAGAAGGTAGGACCGATAAATCATTCGCCCTTTTCCTCTCGGCGGTCTTATGCGTCGTCCCATCTGGCAACGGGAAACTCAGTCCAGAAATTTTGCTATAATCCGGAGCTGAATTCAACGATTCCAGCAAGAACTCGGCAAAAGTAAACTCACCTTCGCCATGAACCACAATATCCACATAAGGGTGTTTCAAGAAGAAACCCTCGGACGCGTCAGGGGCATGATTACCCCCAAAAATAATAGTCGTCTTTGGGTAAGCCAGGCGAACTAGCTGAGCCAATTTCAGGTTATATTCCCAATTCCACAAGTAACAGGAAAAGCCGACGATACTGGGGTCGCACATTTTTGCGACCACATGGTTCGGATCTTCCCTCAAGAAAGCGAACGGCATGAACTGGAAATTATCCTTGATGTCTGGGATAGTTTGGACATAAGCCACAAGCGATCCCACGGAATACGGAACAAACACATTACGCCCGAATTGGTGATTTACTTGAACTAAGTAAACCCTCCTTTTCGTTCCTTCTAGGACCGCCATAATCTGAACTCCTTTCTTTTTCTATTGATTGTCAAATTTAAATCAGATAGGCCACGTTAGCCATCTTCAGTCACCATTCCTTCCATAGACAGATATAACAGTTTTGTGGGGTTATGTCAAAAAAATTTTTATGGACAATCAATCTTATTTAGGCTTAGACAAATACCTTTTATAGCGCAACAAAATATGCCGTTTTTTCTTTAAATAATTCACTAGCCTATTCTTTAGAGTGTAAGGTTTAACTCCTCCAAAATCACAAAGATATTGAAAATCATTAACTTGGCACCGTTTATCCCATTTTCGCTTCACGTAATTGAAATCTTCAAACTCATCAATAGTTTCAACATTTCTTTCTTCCGGCACGATGAAATGATCTAATTTTATTTTTTCGACTGGGACAATTTTATAGTCCGTCAAAAATTCCAAAGATAAATAAGTATCGATACTAATTCCACACCAATTTATTTTTTCATCCAAAAAACCGATTTCTTCTAAGGCTCTCTTTTTAATGATTGCAAAATCCGCTAGATGTAAATCTTTCCAAGCGCTATTTCCCCTCTTAGTCTGACCAATAACTGGAATTCTTTGACCGTAACTGACATGGCCAATGTGAGTGGAAACAATAATCATTCCTACTTGATTATTTTCATGGTTACTGACGAAATTATTAAACTCTTGATACCAATCGGGGGCCAAAAACATATCATCATTGACTATAAAAACCCACTCGTAACTGGCTGGTTTAATCCCTTGATTCATATAGTAAGCCAGACTATCTTTTCTGACCTGCCAAGCTTTGCGGCTACCTGCCAAAATCACTTTGACATCCGGCTCCTGTTTTAACCACTTTATTTTTTCTGAGTCAGATAAGTCTGAAGAAACAACAATTATTTCATAATTTTCTTGTGGAGTTGAATTTCTGATTGAGACGATTAATTTTTTTAAATATTCCGCTCGGCCATAAGTAGGAATGATTATACTCACTTTAGGGTTAGACATCGAAGTTTAAAATGATTAATTTATAATTTAACATGATAAAAAATAAAATATTAAGAAGAAAAGGGAGGGTCGCAGTCGCGCCACCTCCCTTTAAACTATAGCCTAAGCGATATTAAGACACAAGGAACTCCGCCATTTTGGCAATGGCCGCGCCCCTCTCTATCGGTTTGGGATAAACTTCTCGTTGGCGATAGGCCATGAGAGCAAACCCCTCTGAGGTTAGAAGTGACCTCATTCTCTCGGCGAGTTTAGTCGCGTCAG
>Ga0075883_113_pt1 | contig 11124 bp, 11 predicted proteins | sample RifGroA1_FD_68306 | JGI IMG/M metagenome (GOLD analysis project Ga0075883, IMG submission 68306) | Parcubacteria (Azambacteria) bacterium GW2011_GWA1_44_9 | reverse complement strand
AGAAGTACCGCAAATGATGTGGGAAGTGTGGAAGAAGGCCAGAAACCGGATCTTTCATTTTTTTCCGGATCACCACGAGTTTATAAGTTTGGACCAAGCCAGAGAATTGATTTCTGAAATCCAAAAAGCCATGGAAAATGCCCTGATACAGTGTGATAGGGTGTAACCTGCCTGCCGGCAGGCAGGTTTGCATCTCTTGACAGACTGTGGCATACTAGGCAGTGCCCTATGGAAACACGAACATATTTGAAGCAGGCTTGGGGAAGTGTCAGGAACGCGATAATTGGCTGTAGTGCCGCTGTTCTGTTTGGTATTGCAGTACTTTTGATGTCCATCTATTCAGTGGCCACTCCGCAGGTGGTGCACCCGGCAGAGCCGGTGACAGTGAAGGTGGAGTATTATTTGCCATATCCAGGAATCTTGCCAGACAGCCCTTTGTACAAAGTGAAAGCAGCCAGGGACAGGGTAATGTTGTGGCTGGTACTGGATGGGGAGAAAAAGGCTAAAAGAGAACTGTTGTATGCAGATAAAAGAATTGGGGCAGCGGCAGCCCTGGCCGATGGAGGACAGATGGAATTGGCAGTATCTACAGCAACAAAAGCTGAAAAATACCTGGAATTAGCGGTAAACCGGGTAAGAAAGTTGTCTGGAGCGGGTAAAGACGTAAAAAGCATAAAGATGGTTTTGGTGAAAGCAATTGCCAAACACCGGGAAATTTTGGAGGGCCGGCCTGAGTTCGGACCAGCCTTGCAGATAAATAAAACTTTGACGTTTGAATGATCCCCTCTGATATAGAAGTTGGTAGTTGACGCGCTAGATGTAGTGTTTTAGTCTGGAGTTCGCCACTAAATATGCGATGTCCGTTTTGTGCTAACTCTGAAACATCGGTCTTGGAATCGAGAGTAGCAGAAGACGGGCAATCACTTAGGAGGCGGCGCGAATGTGAGAAGTGTCAAAAGCGCTTCACCACATTTGAACGAATGGAAGGCCCGGCTGTCTTTGTCATCAAACGAGATGGATCCCGCCAGCCATTTGACAGAGAAAAGGTCGTTCGCGGAACGATCAAATCTTTTGACAAAAGACCAGTGTCGATTGATCTGATTAATCAATTGGCCGATGAGGTAGAAAGGGAAGTAAGGAGAAAGGAAGTCTCTGAAATTCCTTCCAAGACAGTTGGCCGAATGGTTTTGAAAAGATTGAAAAGTATCGACAAGGTGGCCTGGATGAGATTTGCCAGCGTGTATTTGGAGCTGACGGATCTGACTGAATTTGAAAAATTATTTGAAAAAGTTTCGTAAAATGCAATTGCAAACTCAAATCGCAAAATTCAAAAGTCAAGACTATAGCTCAAAACGTAAAACTAATGGGCATGCTAAGAAGATAGACTGGGACGGTTTGGAATACAAAGAAATGGCGATGTTGGTAGAAAAGTTGGCTGGGCCGAAACCAGAAGTGCCGATTGATATTGTGGCTGAGCCTTGGAGTGAACAGGCAATAAGAGTTTTAAATGAAAGATATTTTTTGAAAGACAAAGACGGAAAAGTGATCGAAACAGTAGAAGAAATGTGCTGGAGAGTGGCTTGGGAATTGGCCCGGGCAGAAGTGAAGTTTGGCAGAACCAGGAAAGAAATAGAAACGGAAGCCAGAGAATTTTATAAATTAATGCTGACGCGAAATTTTTTGCCTAACTCACCAACTTTGATGAATGCGGGAAAAAATAACGGATTACAATACAGTGCGTGTTATGTAATTCCGGTACCGGACAGTCTGGAAGGAATTTTTGACGGAGTGAAATGGCAAGGTTTGATTCACCAGAGTGGTGGAGGAACAGGGTTTTCTTTTTCCAGACTGCGGCCTAAGGGGTCGAGAGTCAAAACCAGCATGGGGGTGGCTTCTGGCCCAGTGTCATTTATGAGAATTTACAACGAAGCTACACAACAAATTAAACAAGGGGGAACGCGCAGAGGAGCCAACATGGGCATCTTACGGGTAGACCATCCAGATATTTTGGAGTTTATTCATTGTAAAGATGATGGGGTAGGCATAACTAATTTTAATGTGTCTGTAGCAATTACTGACAAGTTTATGAAGGCCCTACAGGAAGATGGGGAATATGAATTGGTGGCTCCACATAACGGAGAAGTAACAGGTAAGTTGCGGGCCAGAGCCGTGTGGGACGAAATTGCCCAGAGCGCCTGGAAAACAGGGGACCCGGGACTAATTTTTTTGGATAGAATGAATCAGAGAACGGGTAATCCCATTAGAGCGAAGGGTTGGGAAATTGAAAGTACAAACCCATGTGGAGAGCAAATGTTATACCCATTTGACGCATGTAATTTAGGAAGTATTTTCCTAGGGTACTTTGTGAAAGACAAAAAAATTGACTGGGATGGACTAAGGGAAACAACCCATACCGCGGTGAGAATGTTGGACAACGTAATTGAAATGAATCCGTTTCCCTTGCCGCAAATTGCTGAGACAGTAAAGAACATTCGGCGTATAGGTTTGGGGGTGGGAGGTTGGGCTGACATGCTGGTTGAGCTGGGAATTGCCTATGACAGCCAAGAGGCTTTGGATCTAGCAGAAAAAGTAATGAAATTTATTAACGGGGAGGGGCATAAAGCGTCGCAAGAATTGGCTGGTGAACGAGGGCCCTTTCCAATGTGGAAACAGAGTATTTACAAAGATGAACCAATAAGAAACAGCACAGTAACTACAATTGCACCAACCGGATCTATTGGCATTTTAGCCAATCAAGGAGGAGGAATTGAGCCATTGTTTGCCATTGCTTACAGACATATCGTAAAGAGCGAGAACAGAACCTTAACTTTTGTAAATCCGGCCTTTGAAAAAATGGCTCGGGAGAAAGGGTTTTATAATCAGGAACTGATGGACAAAGTGGCAGAACACGGAGTAATTAGAGAACTGACCGAAATTCCTCAAGAAGCAAGAGCGGTGTTTGGAACGGCGCATGAAATAGATCCCCAGTGGCATGTGAAGATGCAGGCGGCATTCCAAAAATATACTGATAATGCGGTAAGTAAAACAATTAATTTGCGGCATGAGACAACAACGGAGAATGTAAAGATGGCGTATCAACTGGCTTGGGAGACAGGATGTCAGGGAATAACGGTTTTTCGAGATGGCTGTAAGAATGAGCAAGTGCTGAATCTTGGTACAAGCAAAAACAAGCAAGTGGAGGCATCGCAGGCAACGCAGGTAATAAAACCCCGGCCAACGAAAGTTGAGGGAGCCACATATCAAATTGAAACGCCCATGGGAACTGCTTTTATTACCGTAAATCATGATGGAGAAGGAAATCCGTTTGAGTTGTTTGTAACCATTGGTAAGGCCGGATCTGAAGTAGCAGCGATGGCGGAGGCGATTGGTAGACTAATTTCTACGACACTGCGTTTTGGCAACCATCTGCCGGCCAAAGAAAGAGCCAGAGAAATAATGGAGCAGCTACGAGGAATTGGTGGAGGATCGGCGGTTGGGTTTGGACCTAACAAAGTCAGGAGTTTACCTGATGCGGTGGCCCGGGCCATTGGTATGCACTTTGGACTGATTGGGTTTCAGGCAGAGCAGGCAAAGCAAGCGCCGCAGGCAATACAAGCAAACCTATTTACTAATGGTCACACAAACGGCTTTGCCAAAAAATTAGATTTGTGTCCCAGTTGTGGAAACGCCTCTTTGGTTTTTGAAGAAGGGTGCAAAAAATGCTACGGGTGTGGGTACTCTGAATGCTAAATAGTATAATCTGGGCATGGAAGAAATAGAGGTGAAATTTTTGGACATTGACCCCGAGGTGCTAGAAAGGAATCTACTAGCACTTGGAGGCAAAAGAATTTATGACAGAATATTTAGAGACAGGGTGTTTGATTTTCCCGATTGGCGGTTGCAGGCCAAGACATCTTGGGTAAGATTGAGGGACAAGGGAGATAGGGTGACGTTGAGTTTTAAGGATGCTTCTAAGACGGGCGGGGCAAATAACTTTGGAATGGAAGAAATTGAAGTAGTTGTGAGCGATTTTGACAAAACCAGTGAATTGTTTAAGAGGATAGGATTAATCGAGAAGTTTAATGAGGAAAAAAATAGGGTGCATTTTGAGTTGGATGGGATAGATATTGATATTGACACCTGGCCATTGATTCCGCCTTATGTGGAAATAGAAGGAAAGAATTGGGGAGAAGTTAGGAAGATGGCCGATAGGTTGGGGCTGGATTGGGAAAAACGGGAAACTACTGGAGCGATGGGAATTTATAGAAAGTATGGAATAGAGGAAAAAGATTATGAAGTGTTAATGTTTGAGCGGCAAGTGAAGAGAAAATGATTATTACTAGGACGCCACTTAGGATTTCGTTTTTGGGTGGAGGAACAGATTTTCCAGAATTTTATAAAAAACATGGGGGGTGTGTAGTAACGACGGCGATTGATAAATATGTATATGTAATTGTTAAAGAAAGATTTGATAAACAAATTTATGTAAATTATTCGATAAAGGAAATTGTAGACAAGGTAGGGGAGCTAAAACACGAATTGGTACGGGAGGCGATGCGGAAAGTCGGGATAAAAGAGGGAATTGAAATTTCTTTTCAATCAGACGTTCCGGCTTCCGGATCCGGATTGGGGTCGTCTAGTACTGTTACGGTGGGAACTTTAAATGCCCTGTATCAATACAAAGGACAAGCAGTTGATGCTGAGCGGTTAGCCAGAGAGGCTTGTGAAATTGAGATAAGAATATTGGGCAAACCCATTGGGGTGCAGGATCAATATATTGCAGCATACGGGGGAGTAAGGTTTTTAGACCTGCCTGCCGGCAGGCAGGATTTAAAAAATTCGTGGGGAGTAAGGGTTGAAGATCTACAATTATCAGAAGAAATTCTGGACGATCTAAAAAGTTACATGATGGTTTTCTTTACCGGAAGAACCAGACAAGCGGGAAGCATATTACAAGAACAAAAAGAAAATATTAAAAGTAAGAATGAAATTCTAAAAAAGATGGCCAGACAAGCAGAGGAGGGGAAAGAATTATTGATGAGGGGAAAAATTGATCAGTTGGGAAAACTTCTGGATGAAGGATGGAAGTTAAAGAAACAACTAGCTAGCCGAATAAGTGATCCGGAAATTGATAAATTATATGCGGCGGCTAAAAAAGCAGGGGCAATCGGAGGGAAGATTTCCGGAGCAGGTGGGGGAGGATTTTTGACACTGTTTGTGCCAACGGGAAAAAGGGAAGCGGTGAGAAAAGCGGTTACGGCCTGCCTGCCGGCAGGCAGGGAGATGCCGGTGGGATTAGCTAGAGATGGAAGTAAAGTTATATTTAATATCCGATAATGAAAAGTCGCGTTTTGGTAACAGGTGGGGCGGGATTTATTGGATCGCATACGTGCGACGAACTTTTAAAGAAGGGATACGAGGTTGCGGTTTTAGATAATTTGTGCGAGCCGGTGCATGACGGGTCGGGGCGGTGGCCAAAATATTTAGACAGGCGAGTTACAAAAATTAAGGGCGATGTCACAAACAAAAAGGATTGGCGGAGGGCGCTTAAAGGAGTAAGTTATGTAGTTCATCTGGCGGCGTATCAAGATCTCGTGCCAAACTTCAGCAGATTTTTTGAGACAAATGCGGTAGGGACAGCAAATCTGTTTGAGCTTATTGTGGAGAAGAAACTGGCGATTAAAAAAGTGGTGGTGGCGTCGTCACAGTTTGTTTATGGAGAAGGGAAATATGAATGTAGAAAACATGGGATGGTCTTTCCCCAGGGACGGGAGGAGAAAGATTTGCAACGGGGTAAATGGGAACCGGTGTGTCCGACTTGCGGAGGGTGGATTTCTCGACTGGATTTGACGGAAGACGGCCACGACCCAAGAAATCAATATTCAATATCTAAATATACGCAGGAATTAATTGGCTTGAGATTGGGAAAACTGTACAACATTCCCACAGTTGCTATGAGGTATTCAATTGTCCAAGGGGCCAGGCAGTCGTATAGGAATAGTTATTCTGGGGTGTTGAGACTGTTTGTAACCCGGATGAAGTTGGGGATCGCGCCAGTAATATTTGAAGACGGGGGGCAATTAAGGGATTACGTAAGCGTAAAGGATGTAGCCAGGGCAAATGTAATGATGTTGGAAAATGATGCACGGTACGAAGCGTTTAATGTGGGTGGAGGGAAGGCCATTAGTGTTTTGAAATTTGCTAATACTGTGCAGAAAATAGTGGGAACAAAAACAGGTTACAAGTTAGCGGGGGAATATAGGGTGGGGGATACAAGACATAGCGTTTCGGATATAGCGAAAATAAGAAAATGGGGCTGGAAACCTGAAGGCAACATCGAAGAGTCGATACGGGAGTATTACGCGTGGATCAAGGACGTAAAAATTGACAGGGCCAAATTAATTGCGGCTGACAAAAAGATGAGGAAAGTGGGAATGGTGAGAAAGGCAAGAGGATGAGCAAAATTTACACTAAAACTGGGGATAGGGGAACGACGGGAACTTTCCATGGACGAATGGCAAAAAGTGATCAACTGACTCAAGCTTTGGGAACGATAGACGAACTGAATAGCTGGATTGGGTTGTGCCGCTCGCAAATTTTCAATACTGAACTTAAAAAAATTCAGAATAATTTGTTAACTATTGGATCTCAACTAGCGGGATCTGAGAAAAGAATTAAACCTGGGGAAACGGCTCACTTGGAAAAACTAATTGATAAATTAACGAAAGATTTACCGAAATTGACGAACTTTATTTACCCGATGGGATATTTGCAAGTAGCACGGGCAGTGTGTCGGCGCGCGGAGCGCGAAGTTGTGGCAGCAGCAATAAAAGAAAAGAATATTTTGAAATATTTAAACCGATTATCTGATGCCTTGTTTACGATGGGGAGGTGGGTGAATTTCAAATTGGGTTGGGAAGAGGAAGTGTGGAGGGGATGATTTTTGTTCACTCTTTTTGACGCTCATGCGCTGGCGGTTGAAGCACGGGGAACCAACTTGGTTCTGGTATGATTAACTCATGGATGATACTGCCCAACAGCCACAGGTTTCAGTAGATCCGAAAAAAGATCTGGATGATTTAACCAAGAACCCCACACCTTCGTTGGCACAGGAAGTAAGAGAGTTAGAGAAGAAAGAGCCGCCAAATGAGTTTCAGGGCATGTATGACCAGGGTGGGGGATTTAAAGAGAGATTGGAAGCAATATCTTCGAGCTTCAGGGCAGGAGAGCAGGAGAGCAGGAGAGTGGAGGTAGCTGAAGAGATACCGACTAGTCCTGAGTTAGAGCCGGAAGTAGAGGGCTATATTGAAAAAGTCGAGAAAGATCCGGAACTGATGAAAAAATTGGCGGATGATTATGTAAAGACGGTGGGTATGCAATCTGCCAATCCCCAAAATCCCAAAGTGCAAATTCCCTTAACAGATGATCAAATAAAAGACGGATTGCATCACAAGGTATGGGAAGCTATTAGGTGGCTAGCTGAATGGTGCTCAAGACAGCTGAAAATTCTAAGCACTAAGCACTAAATTCTAAAAATATTTAGGATTTAGAGATTAGTATTTAGAGTTTGTGGTTGGTATGATGAGTATATGACGGATTTGACCTTGCTTTTGTATCAAATATTAGTCCTGATGTTGGTTGTGGCGGTGGCCATTGTAGTGGTGATGGTTTCTGGGTACTTGTTGGTGCTGTGGTATAGACACCGGGATCGGGAAGAAAAGAGCTTAGAGATGATTGCCCTGCAGGTGGCAGTACCCCGGGACAATGAAATCAAAATCGATGCCATGGAACAAATTTTCGCGGGATTGTATTCGATCAAGAAAGGATCATTGGGGCCATTTGGGTGGTTCTCTTTTTTGCAAACTCAACCCAACGTCTCTTTTGAACTAGTAGCGAGAAAAGAAGATATCCGTTTTTATATTGTGGTGCCCAAAAAACTGCAGGATTTAGTAGAAAAGCAGATTCATGGAAGTTATCCGGGAGCAGATATTTCCATAGTAGAAGAGCCAAATATTTTTACAGAAAATGGGGCAGTAGAATATGCCTGGTTGGTACTGCGAAACAGTGCGTACAACCCCATTCAGGTATACAAAAACCTAACCGTGGATCCAATAGCGGGACTGTCTTCGGCGCTGGCCAAAATGGGGAAGGGAGAAGGGGCGCATATCCAAGTTTTGGTGGCTCCGGCAGATAACGGCTGGAAAAGCAAAGGCCGGTCATGGATTGGGAAAACCAAAAAATCAGAGTCAGACCCCGAAAAAGCCTCTTATAAGGTGGATCCGAAAACAATGGAGGCAGTGGACAACAAGATTTCTAAGAGTGGATTTGAAACGACGATTAGAATTGTGGTTTGTTCTCCTGAAAAAGACATGGCCAAAATGCACATGGGGAATATCAAGGCCTCTTTTGAACAGTTAAATGGAGAATTAAATGGTTTTAAGGGCAAGAAAGTCAGACTCAAGGGAACATTTGTGGTGGACTTTGTATATAGATATCAGCCGATGCTGTGGTGGGGAGGGAAAACGATTCTTAATACTGAAGAACTGGCGACTATATATCACTTTCCCAACAAAACCATTGAGACACCGCACATTTTTTGGTTGAATGCCAAGCGGGCTCCGGCTCCATCCCAAATTCCGGATCACGGGCTGTATTTGGGTAAGAGTGTATACCGGGGAGTATCTAGGCCGGTATATATTTCTGACGTAGACCGGGAGCGGCACATGTATATTATTGGAAGAACCGGAACGGGGAAAACAGAACTTTTGAAACAAATGATCTTGCAAGATATTAGGGCAGGCAAGGGGGTGGCCCTGATTGACCCACATGATTTGGCGGAAGACATATTGGGATACATTCCGCCGGAGCGGGCTGAAGACGTAATTTTCTTTGAACCGTCTGACCCAGACAGACCAATGGGCCTGAACATGATTGAGGCCTCAACAGAGGAGGAGAGACATTTTATTACTAGCTCAATTATTGGGCTGATGTACAAACTATATGATCCACACAAGACAGGTATCATTGGACCCCGGTTTGAACACGCTATTAGAAATGCCATGCTGACGGTGATGGATGCAGTTTCCGGTGGGACTTTCATTGAAGTGGTACAAGCGTTGCAACGGCCGGAGTTTGTGCAAGAGATGCTGCCCCGGGTGAAAGATCCGATTGTAAGACGGTATTGGACAGACCAGATTGCCCAGACTAGCGACTTTCATAAATCGGAAGTTCTGGATTACATTGTGTCTAAATTCGGCCGGTTTGTGACCAATAAAACCATGAGAAATATTATTGGACAAAGCGTGAGCGCGTTTGATTTTAGAAAAGTGATGGATGAGGGAAAAATCTTGATTGTGAATTTATCTAAGGGAAAATTGGGGGAAGAGAACTCAAACTTCTTGGGACTTATTTTGGTGCCTAGACTGCTGATGGCAGCCATGAGCCGGGCAGATATTCCTGAAGCTCAAAGAAGGCCGTTCTATTTATATGTAGATGAATTCCAAAATTTTGCCACACCGGATTTTGCCACGATTCTTTCGGAAGCCCGGAAATACAAATTAAATTTGACAGTGGCCAACCAGTTCATCGGTCAGATGGAAGAAGAAGTGAAGAACGCCATTTTTGGCAATGTGGGAACGATTATGACCTTCAGAACGGGTGTAGCTGATGCAGGATATTTACAACACGAATACTCACCGACGTTTACGGAAGCAGATATTTTGAATGTAGAGAAATATAACGTATATATTAAAACCATCGTAAATAACGAACCAGTGCCGTCATTTAGTATGGATGTGACCAAAGATCTCAAAGCGGAGAGGGCGATGGCCAATCCAAAATTAGCGGAAGCGATAAAGCAGCTGTCAAGACTAAAGTTTGGTAAAGATGTGCGGTTGGTAGAGTCGGAGATTAACGAAAGATCACAGCTATAACGTCACCCCACCTCACCCCTGACCTCCCTACCACCTCACCCCTGACCCCTCTCCACAATTGTGGAGAGGGGAGAACGGAAGAGGTAGAATTAGAAAGTGAGAGATAGGGTGAGAGTTTATCATTTGACGGAATTGAAACCGAGAAGGAGGGATTTGCGGCAGAGGTCCACAAAAGCGGAAAAATTGCTGTGGGAGAGATTGAGAAATAATAAGTTGGGAGTTAAATTCAGGAGACAATTTAGTATAAGGGGATATGTAGTGGACTTTTATTGTCCGGAATACAGATTAATCGTGGAGTTGCTAGGGAGTGTGCACCAGAGTAATGAAGCCAAGAAATATGACCGGTATCGCAAAAGATATCTAGAATCTTTTTGGATGACCATATTGGAATTTTGGAATGAAGAAGTTGAGAAGGATGTGGGGGGAGTGATTGGTAAGATTAAAATCCCCCTCCCCCCTAGCCCCTCTCCATAAATATGGAGAGGGGAACGGAAAAGGTGAGGTTGAGGTGGGGTATAATTAGCGGGCTGGGCTCGTCGTTCAATGGTAGTGACCCGATTCTTATAAAATCGTGACGGAGGTCCGATTCCTCCCGAGCCCACATGGAAATATTAAAAACTGTTGATGAGATTTTTAGATTTGTAGTGTCTCTGGAGAGAAATATTGAAATCGCCTTGGCTGCTAGTTTCTTAGGGATAGATCCGCGAATGTTGGAAGGGGCTGTAAAGGAGGCAGAGAAGAGCGGTGAGGCGGGTTGAGTATGTTGGAGCTTGTTACTTCGCAACGCGCTGCGCGAGCGAATTCTTCCGGGCCCACAAAATTTTTTCTTGACAATTAAAATGGCGGGTGATAAAAGTTGTTCAAGATGGCAGAGATAGAAGGGGAAGGAAAACCATCGCTTGTTATGGCTTGGAGTGCTATGGCGATGAAGGGTGCGGGGGAGTTGTTGGTTGGGATAACTCGGGAATACAAAGTAGGAACTGCAGTTTTTTTGCTTGCTGAGGGTTTATCTGTAATAGCTTGGATTACATATAATCGAAATGATGGAGTAGAAGTACCACTAGAAGATGCCTTACTTACTGGAGCGGGGATAGGTTATTTTGGTGGGTTATTAGCGGAGGGAGGAACTAGAGTTATTAAATGGTATGAAAAGAATAATGAAAAATATCAACGGGGAGAAATTACTGCAGAA
>Ga0075883_118_pt1 | contig 13778 bp, 23 predicted proteins | sample RifGroA1_FD_68306 | JGI IMG/M metagenome (GOLD analysis project Ga0075883, IMG submission 68306) | Parcubacteria (Azambacteria) bacterium GW2011_GWA1_44_9 | reverse complement strand
TATTTACTGGACCCTTGTTTCAAATATTTGGGCTGATATCCTTAATACTTTTATTTTTTATGTTTCTCACGTCAAACGATTTCAGCCAGAATAGACTTGGGATCTGGTGGTATCGGTTACATTGGGTGACGCATATTATTATGATAAGCGTGTTTTTTCATACACTCCTCCAACGTGTTAGTGTCTGGTCGGTACTTATAGGAATAATTATTGTAGCTCAACTGGCATCATTTATCGTTTCATTCAGTCGAAAATTATCATGAAGAAAATACTATTTACATTGGTGATTTTGGTTGTTGGAGTCTTGTTTTATAATAATCGTCGCGGTGAGAAACCGACCGTTATTCCGGCAGTTAACGAGACTCAGTTTCCCTTAGCGTTGCCAAACGGATTTTCGATTTCAATAGTTGCAAAAGATTTAGGTGATCCGCGTGTTCTTGCATGGGATCCCAAGGGTACTCTCCTTGTGAGTATTCCAAGTCAAGGGAAGGTGGTTGCGATTGGTGCCACACAGATTACTGTGGTGAGTGGATTAAATCGTCCGCATGGTATCGCGTTTTTGGGGCCGACGCTTTATATTGCCGAGACAAATCAAGTTGCGATGTACGACTATGACCTCCAAACAAAACGCGCGTCGAACAAAAAGAAAATTATCGATCTTCCCGCAGGTGGCAATCACATAACGCGAACGATTGGTTTTGGACCAGACAAAAATCTTTATATTTCTGTGGGTTCAAGTTGCAATGTGTGTATTGACGATGAGCGTCGGGCAAAGATTCTCGTTTATACGGACCGCGGAATCACGGATTACGCGACGGGATTACGCAATTCGGTTTTTTTTACATGGCATCCAACAACGCAAGAACTCTGGGCGACAGAGATGGGGAGGGATTTAATCGGCGACAATATTCCGCCGGACGAAGTGAATATTATCAAGGAAGGCAGCTTCTACGGTTGGCCGTATTGTTATGGGAAGAACGTACAAGATAAAACATTTAGTCCGACCCAGTCGTGTGATAAAGCAACACCGTCATATATAGATCTTCAAGCCCATTCTGCTCCCTTGGGTCTTGCATTTATTCCCTCAAGTTGGCCCGCGCAGTATCGTGATGATCTTCTCGTTGCCTTCCACGGTTCATGGAACAGGAGCGAGCCCACGGGCTACAAAGTGGTGAGAATGAAGCTTGATGTGCAAGGAAACTATGAAGCAACGGAGGATTTTATCACCGGCTGGCTCGCAGAGGGTAGCGCTCTCGGACGTCCAGTCGATTTGTTATTCGGCCCCGACGGCGCTCTCTCCATCTCCGACGACAAAGCTGGTGTCATCTACCGCATCACACATTAACGCTCTCAATAAAATTAAAAACTTAGATTTGAATTCCGTTGAGTTTTTATATTCCCAATGCACTGGGGACACTAGATAAAAATTGACATTCAATTACGTTTAACCTATAAGATAACCATGCCAATCAATTTCAGTGAACTAGAAGGACGTGGTATCGCGGCTTCAGTTGCAGGAGGGGCATTTTTAGGTGGAACTGTTTATGAAGGAGTGATTTCCTTTGTGCAATCAACGGGTTCTATCGACCCAATGCTTTATGGACCGCATAGGGATCTCGCATGTCTTTCTGGTTTATTATTTTTAGCCGCTGTAGGCGTTATATTACGCGTGAATAGCCGTTCTCGTCTTATAGACGATCAGCCAGCTCAAGACTACCCAAACTAAACGCGTAGAGGATTTTGTTTTAGAGTTTGCATCGCTACGGTACAATAGGGTGAATATGGCATTCAATTGGATTGACTGGATTATTATTGGCGTTTGTGTGTATTACTTGATCCGCGGATGGGAGACGGGAGTTATTTATCTTGCAACGAACCTCGTTTCTTTTCTTGCCTCCCTTTGGCTTTCGATAAAATATCATGCACCGGTCGGCGCGTTTTTTGCGGATAAATTTGGCGTGGCCAAAATCTGGACGACGGTACTTGGCTATGGAAGCGGTTATATCCGAACTCTTAGGCATAGTTGCGCGTAAGATTCCGAAAAAACTAATTACCTCCCGAGCTAATCAGTGGCTTGGATCTGGGCTTTCTTTTGCAAATGGTCTTATCCTCATTACGTTTTTTCTTCTCGTTGTAACCGTATTGCCCTTGCGAGGAACATTAAAGCAAGATATTGCAGCCTCTGGGCTCGCGCGACCCCTGGTCGGGCTCGCCGATCGCTACGGCGGCAATGTTCGCTCAACGCTTGACGACGCCACGCGCCAGGCAATCAAGTTTTTGACGGTGCAACCGGAGTCGACCGAGCGCATTATTCTTGAGGTTGTCCCGCCCAAGACGGAACTCACCGTCGATAGTGCAAGCGAAGCGCAGATGCTTGTGCGTATCAACGAAGAACGATCTAAAGTCGGTGCGGCAATTCTCACGATAAATCCCCAAATCGTCCCCGTTGCCCGCGCGCATAGCCGCGATATGTTTGAGCGGAAATATTTTTCTCACATAAATCCGGAGGGCAAAGATGCCGGCGACCGATTGAACGAGGAGAAAACCTTGCGTATGCGCCGGATGTAGAAACAGCCCATAGGGGACTTATGAATAGCGAGGGGCACAGGAAAAATATACTAGAGCCCCAGTTTCGACATATTGGCATCGGCATTATCGACGGTGGAGTTTACGGAAAGATGTTTACCCAGAATTTTACTGATTGATTATGACCCCCACCGAGCAAGTATATTCGGTCATGAAAAAAATTCCCAAAGGATACGTCGCAACCTATGGGCAAATCGCCAAACTCGCCGGAGGCCTTAATCCTAGATTCATCGGCTATGTTTTGCATAGAAACACAGACCCTGATGGCATTCCTTGCCACCGTGTGGTTAATGCACAAGGAAAGCTTGCATCCGGGTTTGTATTTGGCGGAGCGATGGAACATAAAAAAAGACTCGAGCAGGAAGATATCGATGTTGATAACTATTTTGTGGATTTAAAGAAGTATCAGTGGATTCCTTAACTGGCCAGCCAGCCCCCGTCAACGACAAATGTTGATCCTGTCGCATAGCTTGATTCATCAGACGCGAAAAATACCGCTGCGGATGCAATTTCTTCGGGTTTTCCTGCGCGTTTAAGCGGAATTCTTGATAAGAGCGATTCAAGTTGTTTGGGATCGTCTAGTGTTGTTTGTGTCATTTCTGATTCTATGAGACCCGGCGCGATGCAGTTTACTAATATATTTTTTGGAGCAAGTTCGTCTGCTAAACTTTCCGTTAGTCCCACAACGCCGCCTTTACTGGCTGCATATGCTGCTCCTCCCGCAATGCCAAATCCTTGACTGCCCATTGCCACCGATCCGATGTTTATGATCCGACCCCACGAGCGTTTTGCCATGTCGAGGCTTGCATAATGAGCAAGTACCATATACGCCTTGAGATTGGTGTCGATGACGGCATTCCACTGATCTTCCTGAAAGTCGATTACCGGGGGTGATTTATAGACACCGGCGTTGTTTATGAGAATATCTAACCGTCGGGCTGCAATTGCTATTTTTGCTCCTTGTTGGGAGAGGGCTAATGCAATGCTGTGGCCAATGCCACTGCTGGCTCCCGTGATGAGGGAGACTTTACCCGTGAGATTGAACATCATGTTTTAGCTTGAGATAGATTCTATATCCTATGATACCAGCCATTATAAGAAAAACAAACAAACTTGCCGGAGGATACTGCGGATTAGCCAGGTTCGGTGTCTTTTGTGTTTTTCCGCCGAACCATTCGATCCAGCCAGCGTATTTGAGGAAGATGAGATGGGCAAATACTGCAAGAAACGCGATGTACCCGCCACGCTGCTGGAGCATTATCCATTTCGATCCTCCAAGCTGTTTGATTTTGTCATTTTTGGAAATGGTCGTCAGAAAAAACCAAATGCCGATCGCCAAAAGTCCCGTCGCCGTCGCCGGCCATTCCTTAAGAAAAAAGGGGATAGTGAACCGCTGGGGAATGAAAAATAGCGAGATAACTGCGTGGATCAGTCCCGTGAGAAAGGCAAGAATGCCGAGAGAGCGTCTATACACCAAGGCCTTTCCAAACTGCGGGAGTATTCGGCTTACGGGTCCGATGAGAAGTGTGATGCCAGCAACTATAGCGGCAGTTGATCCAAATGCTTTATTGGCAATACCGAGGTTATAAATTTCTCGACGTAGGAATAAATAAACAGAGAATATTGTGAATATGATGATGGTCGCCAGAAGTGCCCGAAGCCAGCGTACCATTAATTCTTTATTCATAACGCATTTTCAACTGCACGACGTAAATCCTCGTACGAGGTGAGGGTTAATTTGACCCCATTTAAATAAAACGTTGGTGTAGAGTTTACTCCTATTTGAAGGCCGTATGATCGGTCACGGTTGATACGATCAGAAGTGGTTGGAGTACTTTTAACGGTTTCAAACTGATTGTTATCGAGTTTCAATTGTTGGGCCAATTGCGGCCACGTAGTAGAAGAAAAACGTTCTTGATTTTCAAATAATAGATCATACATCTCCCAGAATTTTCCCTGCGCCCCTGCTGCTTCAGCAGTTTTTGCCGCATCCATGGCAAACTCATGCTGTTCGAGCGGAAAATGTCGATAGACAAAAAGGAGATTGTCTTTGTGTTGTTCCACAATTTCATCAACGACGGGTTTAAATGCTTGACAGGCCGGACACTGAAAATCAGAAAACTCTACAAGATATGCTGAAGCGCTGGCATTGCCTTTTGTGTATGTACCCGCTGGGATGAGATCCCCCCGTGGAAGAGCCTGAAGAGGTGCAGCCGGTCGAGAAAAAAAGAATATCGCGGCTCCTATTAAAGCAACAGTAACAACGACAATTCCCAGGAGAAATTTAGATTCACCCGTCAATTTCATTTTTTATTGTTAATACAAATATGGTCACCATGTTGACCGTCGAAACAGCGCACCATGTACACACCGCGCGGATGACGAATAGCTCTGTATATGTGAACCATGTTACAAAAAGCGCGCCGAATGTTGCAATACCAAGCATGAGTCTGGAGATAGTGCGTTTGTTTGTATTTTTGGTTGTTTTGACAAATGCGAGGATTGCGAGAAAGCTATACCCAACAAGGCCAAAGGCGGGGACGGGAATGCCAAGAATGTAGCTTGCAGAATTTTTTCTCACGAGTTCACAGCCCGAGTTAAGACATACAATAGGTGTATCCCGAAGAAAGCTCTGCAGCACATAGATGGCGATACTAATTCCCAGAAGCGATAGGACAAAAATAATTCTGTTGATTCGCATATTCCGATCACTATATTGTATACTAATGGATACGAAAGAGAGTGTTAGATGGCTCACAAAGGAAATCATACCACTGAAACGTTTTTCTACCGATACCCTCGTATTTCGTTTAAGAAAGGAACAATGCTTATTGGCGCAGACGAAAATCCTACAGGAATTTTCTTTATCGAAAAGGGATTTGTCAAACAGTACGTCGTATCCCCAAAAGGGGAAGTGTTGATGCTCACGATATTTCGACCCGGAGCATTTATTCCTTTGACCTGGGGTTTAAACAAAACAATTAACACGAGTACGTTTGAGTCACTGACTGAAGTCGTTATTTACCGTGCGCCTAAAGAAGACGTAGTTAGTTTCCTCAAAAATAATCCGGATATTCTGTTTGACCGGACACAACGATTGCTTTTAGGAATTTCAGGTTTACTGGAGCGAATGCAAACGATAGTCCTTGATTCAGCCTACGATCGGGTTGTCCGAGTCCTCATATATTTCGGCAAAACATTTGGACCAACCCTTCCTTTCCCACTTCCTCATAAAGAGATCGCCGCCTGGACCGGACTCGCGCGAGAAACGGTAAGCCTTCAGATTGAAAAGCTTGTCCGCCAGGGAAAAATTCAAGATAGCGGCAGGCACCTTCTCATTAAAAAAGGCTTTGTTTAAATTATCCTATTTCTTCAGGAAATAATTATACGTTTTTGCAAACACGTACCCTACCACCCATCCGCCGATTGTTGCCGTGATCCAGCCATAAAGAATCGATCCAAGTGAGGGGCCGACCACTGTTTGAACCTTACTCAAATCAATCCCGTGAAACCACGATTGCGCGATTCCCAGAGAAAGCTCCGGAGCGAGTATGATTGCCAGTGCGCACACGACGGCAATAAATGCGACCGTGACCGCCATTGCGTTGGCAGTTGCTATCGGATCATGTTTCATAGATTTTCACCTCCTTTCTATAAAATGATTCAAATCATTTAATATCTCCATTGTGATCGCCACTGTTGCATCATCTCAATTTCATTAGTCTGGGCAACGATAATGTCGTCGGCCATGCTCTTGATTTCAGCTCGACCCGCCGATTGTTTGGCTTCCTTTGCCATTTCGATTGCTCCTTGGTGATGGATCGTCATCGCATCGATGAATGCTCGGTCAAAATTCTCTCCGGTTTTTCCGTTCATTGACTCCATCATCTCTTCCATGCTTGATCCCATGCCCGTGCCGCCCATCATACCGGTGTTATTGGTGTTGACTGCGTTATTTGCCGTAAATATCGTTATCGCAACACCCAGGACGAATCCAACAACACCGTAAAGTATTGGTTTGTTATCCATGTTTATGGTCACCTCCTTTGTTATCGTGCTTCATAAGAAAAATATGTGACAGCGGACAGGCGAGAAATAATCCTATTGTTGCAACATTTCCTATATTTTTCCCGGCAAGAAACCAAAGCGCTACACCGACAAAAGGCAGTGCACAGAGGATTGGGATGAGCCATTTTCTCATTGTGCTTTTACCTCCCAGGTAAATGTTCGTTTTACAACTCCGGCGATATCCTTAAGGGTAAGGAGTACTTGTTGTGTCGTTTGTGGAAGAGGCTTCGAAAAAGATAGAGAGCCGCTTCGGTGATGACCCCCTGGCGGAGAACCATCCCACTTTGGATCTCCCAAGTCATTTCCGTTTTGGTCTTTGAGTATCGCGATTGCCGTAACGTCAAAAGCCAGATCAACTGAGTGTGTTTCAAATGCGATATCAAAAACCGGTTTTTCATTCGTAAATAGCACGCGGGGGGTTACAGTGACAGATACGTTCGCCTCGGATGACTCTTGCGCAGGAATAGTATTGACTGTTTTTGTTTGTCGTGTGTTCGTAAGGGCCCACAGGAAAAAAATTATAGAACCAGCAAGTATTGTTAACGCTATTGTTTTTGATGTGACCGTCATACCGTAATTCTTTTCAAATGTTTATGCATGATACATATTCCAATACTATTTATGCCGATACTGCCCAGTAACAATGGAGCCTGGTATCGTGTAAGAAAGATACTGATTCCCGATAGTCCCAAAAACGGCAAAACATCAGTTGCGTGGTGGGCGCAGCAGGCGAGCATCGCTGCTCCTGAGGTTGCTCCAGATGTCGTCATCATGGATTTTGATCGAAGGGTCGCTTTCATTTTTGTATACAACCCAACCTGGATACCAAAACCAATGGCAAGCGGGATCATGAGGTACCAAAGCGCGAGGAACTGCTCTACCGCCGCCGCCCATCCACTCAGGAGGGTCATGGTTATAGCATAGAGCGCGAGAAGTCCAGCCGCGGCAAGTATGCCGTTACGTGCCACAGCTTCCTCCCTGCGTTGGCCGGTTGGGGAGCTGGCCGACCTTTTTGGTTATGGCCTGTGCCCCTTGGGCGCTGGAGTACTCCTTTCCTAAGATCGCTTTGGCATCGACGTCACTCCACGCCGTGCCTTGCCGGGCAAAGTAGGTTGCTACATAGAGATAGCTATCCGCAAACCAAAAGCTGTTAAAGCCCAAAAGTTTTTTGTATATCGTTTGCTCATCGACATTGTTTGCCACCAGGAGCTCGATGATGGCCAGTGCTGCCATGCCATGATTGCAATCCGGAAACCACGTACTGTTGCCGCAGCACGGGCGATAGACGTTTTGGGCAATCTCACCCACTTTTTTTTGCTGCTCCGGCGTCAGTTTGATGAGTTCAAACCGGTTGAGATACCCCATTGCGTCGCCGCGGGCGAGACTCCATCCGCCGGTTGAGGCGAAGTTGCCGGCTTTGTCTTTATATTCTTTCCCCATCGGTCCCTCCTCATAGACCGTGCTTTTTTGGGCAAGTCCCAATGCCCAGAGCATATCGACGATAAATTGACTGTTCGTTCCGTCTATTCGAATATTTTCTTCGGTGTTTTTCGTCAAAATATTTTCCTGTTGCGGAGTGAGTTTCACTGCTTTTTTAAATTTTTCGAGATCGATAACGCCCAATTTTATGAGCTGTGGCCCTAGATCTTTCCATGAAACAGGAAGTTCGATGCCATCCTTTGGCAATACGTCAGATTCTAGAGAAGAAAGATCGAGAAGTTTTTCTCCTGAATTTTTCCACGCATCCATACCGCCGGATAGATGCTTCACATTCGTATACCCGAGTTTTTTTATCGTCTCCAAAGCCTCGGTGCTCATCCTGCCGGTTTTGCAATAGAGAATGATAGGAGTATTTTTGTCTTTCGGGAGACTTCCTGAATTGGCGACAATCTGGTCAAAGTCGATAAACGTATCCGTTTTTTCGATTTCTCCTTCATAGGGCGTATGAACATTAATGAGCGTAAAGTTTTTCGCCGGTAGCATCGCACTAAGTTGTTTTGCCGAAATCGTATCAGTGTTTTGGTTTTTTCCGACGAGAACGCCGACGAGAACAACTATCACAATAATAAGAAGACCTGTGAGTCGTTTTTTCATGGTCGTCTCCTTTCATTATATACTTTGATAATAATTGCTCCGATTGCGACAAATACAGCAGCAGCAAAGAAGAACTCAACTCCCGGAATGGTTCTCAACAATCGAACGAGATTCATGGTTCCGGTTCCGAGTGTCTGTTCGATGGGTAGTTCAGTGCCCATCGTAATCCGTCCGGTGAGAGCAAGGAACGTAAACACGATGCCAACGAGAAGATAGAGGATTCCGGCAATTGCATCGGTAACTAAAATTTGTTTGCCAACTAGCCCGATGGTTTTACCGCGGAGACGCGGCAGGGTCGTCCAATTGATTTTTTCGAGAAGGAGTGCCAGGACAACGAGCGGAACGACCATCCCGAAGACATAGGAAAGGCCGGCTAAGCCGGCCCAGAAAAATGTCGGTGAGAGAAAACTAATTGTAAGAATTCCGGCAAGGACCGGCGTGCAGCAGGATGAGGTGATGCCGGAAAATACTCCCAGAAGGTAGACCGACCACGGATCATGACGCTTGTTGAGATCAATCGTTAAGTGGATCATCGGGAGCGTCACTTTTTTGCCGGTCAGTTGCATGAGTCCAAGAAGGACCATGAATGCACCACCCACGACGTATGTTTGGGTATGGTAGTCCTGGAAGAATTGGCCAACAGCGCGGATACCCAGCGCCGTCGGGACTAAGATAGTCGCAATCCCGATTCCGAAAATAAGCGTCATCCACAAGACCCTGCCTTTTTCTTTGAAAATATTAGCCAGGTAACTTGGGAGGAGAAATGTGATGCAGCATGGTGCAAAGAGCGCAACCATTCCTCCGGCAAAAGAAGTTATCAAAGAGATGCTCTGTATGAGATTCATAAAACGTTTGCCGCAATACTCACCTCGACTTGGGGATTATTCGGGTCATTGGTTGAGAATGTGACTTGACGGGTGACGGCTCCGACGACGGGCATGACTTTTGGTCTATACATGACATTAAGTACAGCCGTCTGTTTTGCCGGAACCTCGCCGATCCAATTTTTCAAATCACTTTTCATATGCATAGGCATATTAAACTCACCTGTCGTTTGACTCCCAATTGTGACGGTTGCAAACGTGCAGTCACAGGACGTCGAGATATTCCATAGGCGAAGAGTTGAGTCGCTCGTGTTGGCTATGGTAAACGTTGCGGTTTTTTCTTCATCGCTTTTCATTGACCCGAAATCTTCAATTTTTTTGTCGATGGTCATGCTCGCCGACCCCTGATTTTCTCGTTTGGGAGTTGATGCGCCTTTTCCCATGACCAAAACCGCTCCACCGATAAGTGCAATACTTGCTACAAGTATTCCTATGATTAATTTCATATCTGATTTCATATATTTACTCCTTTCAGCCGCAGGGAATTTCCGACGACGGAAATGGAACTGGCTGCCATAGCAAACGCGGCCAGCGCCGGATTAAGAAGCCAGCCGGTAATGGGGTAGAGAACACCCATCGCAACAGGAATCAAAATAACGTTATAGCCAAATGCCCAGAAAAGATTTTGCTTAATGATTGATAGCGTTGATCGGCTCAGACGAATAGCCGATGCGACACTCCGTAGATCTTTATTCAGAAGTGTAATACTTGCCGATTCTATGGCAACATCGGTGCCAGTTCCCATGGCGATACCTACGTCGGCTGCAGCAAGCGCCGGTGCATCATTAATACCATCGCCCACCATCGCAACGGTTTTTCCCTGGAATTGCAGTTTTCGTACTTCGCTCTCCTTTTGATCGGGTAATACCTCTGAGAGTACGTTAGATATCCCTACGTTCTTTGCAATGGCGCTGGCAGTACGTTTATTGTCACCAGTAATCATTATTGGGGTAATACCGAGATTTTTTATCTCAAGTACCGCTTCTTTTGCTGAATCTTTTATCGTATCGGCAACAGCGACGAGGCCAGCTAATTTGTTTCCAATTGAAAGCATCATCACGGTTTTTCCTTCATTTTCCAAAGCTTCAATGCGGGAAGCGTTATTGCCAATATCGATGTGTTCTCTGTTCATGAATCGCCTATTGCCGAGAAGAATAGTTTTGCCGTCGATTATGCCTTTGACGCCGTGACCAGGAACCGCTGCAAAATGTGTGACGGGAAGTAGTTTCAATTTCTGACGCTCTGACTCTTTGACAATCGCTTCTGCCAACGAATGCTCTGAGCCGATTTCAATTGACGCAGCGGCGGCGAGGATGTTTCCATCAACATCAGTCACTTGAGGTTTACCTCTCGTCAGAGTGCCGGTTTTGTCAAAAATAATACTTTTCACTTTGTGTGCCGTTTCGAGCGCTTCGGCGTCACGAATAAGGATTCCGTGCTCCGCGCCTTTTCCGGTGCCTACCATGATGGCTGTCGGTGTCGCAAGTCCCAATGCACAGGGGCAGGCGATGATAAGAACAGCGATCATATTCGTAAACGCCTGAGAAAATGTACCAGTGTCATACCATACAACAAATGTCGCAACGGAAAGCATAAGAACTACCGGGACAAAGTATGACGAGATGACATCGGCAAGGCGCGCAATCGGCGCGCGTGAAGATTGAGCTTCCGAAACCATTTTGATGATTTGAGAAAGCATTGTGTCGCTGCCAATTTTTGTTGCTTGAAATAAAAATGTTCCCGTTTTATTGATCGTTGCGCCGATCACCGTGTCACCAACATTTTTATCAACCGGAATCGATTCACCGGTAACCATCGATTCATCTATACTTGATGATCCCTCGGTGATACTCCCGTCAATGGGGATTTTTTCACCTGGGCGGACCCGCATAATATCACCGACTTTGATATCTTCAATAGGAATATCTATTTCTTTTCCATTGCGCAACACGCGAGCTGTTTTTGCCTGCAGGTGCAGGAGTTTTTTGATCGCATCACTTGTATGGGCTTTTGCCTTTGCTTCTAAGTATCGCCCGAGAAGTATTAATGTGATGATGACTGCAGCAGTATCAAAATACATAGGAGTCGGAAAAACAAACGAAAGGAGTGAGTAGCCGTATGCAGTGCTTGTACCAATGGCAATGAGCGTGTCCATGCTTGCCGCGTGGTTTTTGAGTCCCGACCACGTCGCCTGATAAAATTGTTTGCCTGCCCAGAACTGGACCGGGGTTGTGAGAATGAGGAGGAGAAGTGGACTCATGGGCACGAAAAAACTCCCGATGAGGATAATAACACTTAAAATTCCCGAAACGATAACTTTTGTTTTGAGATCAGCCAGTTCCTGTTTTTTTACTTCTTCTTTTGTTTTTTCGGGAGCATTACCCAATACTGCTTTGTATCCAATATCTTCAACTGCTTTAGCTAATGTTCCATCATTACAATCGTCGCTTGTTCGCTGCCATAATTAACCTGCGCATCGATAACACCAGGAGTCTTATTGAGCTTCTTTTCGATAAGTCTCGCACAACTTGCGCAATGCATTCCTATAATTGGAAACGATTTTTTCATATGTTAGCTATTCCCATGTTTCATATTTTTTACCGAGTACGACTCGAAATCCGCCATATATGTTATAGAAAAAAGAAAATACATCGTAGAGATACGGAATAGTAATCCCAAATATACTTACTTGAATATTGTTATATGTTTGATACGAATTAATTTTATCTTTATGAAGTTGAAGCATTTGTTTGTCTCGCTTTCGCTTCGGATTTAAAAACGCTTGTTGTAGACCCGCCTTTACAGAAGACAATGGAATTCCAATAAAATTTATTCCTTCAAAAGAATAGTTCGTTGGTTGAAGATAATCTAATCGAATACGCAGTTCACAATGTGGGAATATAATGTATTGAAAATGAGACTTATTAAACTCTCCTACGAGTAGAAAAGTAAATCCAAGACAGTCTTTTTTTTCTGCCTCAATCCATCGAAATACCGACCAATATTTTTTTTCTAATGTATATCCAGATTTTTTTAATTTATACAAAATACATGGATAGCTTCTTCTGTCTAATAGTACATCAAGGTCACCGACTCGACGAAATATTCGATGTATATATGATGTAACCAACATTGATCCAACAACACGATAAGAAGCATTACATTCTTTGAAAATTTGTACTGCTAATTTAAGAGACCGGACTATTTGAGGTTTTTGGTTTTCCATAGTTAACTAACTTCTATCCGCCCATGGAACATATTCATGCCGCAGTGGAAGCCATAACGGGAAGAAATTTTTTGATTTTAAATTCGGGAAAAATAATTTCTTCGAGACACGGATTCGAATCTTTTCTTAAGAATGTAAGCGTCGTAGCTATTCCATTTTTTATTTTTATAGCATTTGGTTTGTATCCACCGTCAATGATAATAGAAGTGACTTCCATAGCTTCCTCCTTTTTTCCAAAAAAGAACCAATAGATTCCTACAATACCGGTGATACCTAAAAACGAAACTATTAATTTATCCATATATCTTTTATTTTTTTTCCATTATTTTCATCACTTCATCGATGACTTCGTTTGCCTTGCCATTACGGATGGAGTCGGCGACACAGGTTTGCATGTGATTTTTGAGAATCACGCCGTCGGTCTCGCGGAGCGCTGCCTGGACGGCTATAGATTGATGGACGATGTCTATGCAGTAGTGGCCGTGATTGACCATATCGATAACTTTGTCAAGATGCCCCCGTGCAATTTTCATGCGATGTAAAATGGAGCGTTCTATTGATTGATCTCTCGGAATCCCCTTTGGCATATTTTATCCCCCTGGTAGGGATAGAATATCAAGCGGGAATTGCATTGTCAAGGAGAGTGTTAGTAGAATGGAAGCCTATATGAATCAAGTGTGGCTCGCATTTTTGACGGGACTGACGACTGGCGGTTTATCTTGTTTAGCTGTGCAAGGTGGACTTTTGGCATCATCGGTTACGTCACAGGACAAACCCAGACGTGTTGTGGCGACGTTTCTCATTGCCAAACTGATTGCATACACACTCTTGGGATTTCTTCTCGGATTTGTTGGCTCTACACTCGTGCTTTCTCCTAAGTTATTTGGAGCACTCCAAATAGCCGTGGGACTATTTATGGT
>Ga0075883_126_pt1 | contig 14405 bp, 14 predicted proteins | sample RifGroA1_FD_68306 | JGI IMG/M metagenome (GOLD analysis project Ga0075883, IMG submission 68306) | Parcubacteria (Azambacteria) bacterium GW2011_GWA1_44_9 | reverse complement strand
ATTTTCCGATAAGTTTTTATCGGTAATTAAAATTACCGGCGTCCGGTATTTTTCCGCCAGGTAAAAGGCTTCCTTCGTCAGTCTAAACGCTTCTTCCCCGTCTCCTGCTGCTAAAACAATCCGGGGGAAGTCCCCATGACCGGAATGTAGGGCAAATTGTAAATCTCCCTGCTCACTCCAGGTGGGCATACCGGTTGATGGCCCGGGCCTCATTCCCAAAACCACTACTATTGGAATTTCTGCCATGCCGGCCAAACTTATACCTTCCGTCATCAAACAAAACCCCCCGCCGGAGGTGGCAGTCATCGCCCTGGCTCCAGCATATGAGGCGCCAATTGCCATATTAATAGCTGCCAGCTCATCTTCGGGTTGCTTAAAAATAAATCCATGAAGATACTGCTCCTATAGAAATTGCATCATTACCATCAACCACAATTTTGGGATCGATTTTATCCATCGGTTTTAAGATATCCTGAATTTTATCGCTAAAATGGGATTGAATAAAGGCAAAACCTGCCCCGGCTGCAGCCTGATTGGAAGCAATCAGCTGTGAATCTTTTCCTGCAAACTCTTCTTCAATTAAATCTTTTAAAATCTTGAGTGATCCGCCCAGGAAAGCCACGACCGCTCCAATAGCCACCGTATTTTGAGCCAATTCCCCTCCTCCTGACTCCTCCGCCAATTTGGAAAGCGGCACGCCCAGCTCGTTAATATCTGCTCCCGCCTTACTTTTATCAAAGCCGGCATCACAGTCACACAAAATTGCCCCACCCGGAACAATTTCTCCGAGGTGTAAATCCAGGGTTTCCTGATTTAGGGCCACCAGCAAATTGATTTTTTGACTGGGGGATAAAACCGGTTCTTTAGAGATAAGCAGCTGGATAACGTTATGCCCCCCGCGGATGAGTGAAGGATATTCTGTGTAGGTATAAATATGGAAACCGGAACGTGTGGTAACTTTTGACAGCATTGCTCCGGCAGATTTAATCCCCTGCCCAGCAGCACCACCGATTTTTAAAGAGTAAATATTCATTGTTTTTCAGTATAAATTTTTTCTTTTGGCAAACCCTGTGATTGTAGCATAACTATTCCATTTTCAACCATTATTTTATTACCGCAAAGATAGGCAGAAAAATCCTTCAGATTGGGAAAATCACTTTTGATACGATCTGTGATAAAACCAGTCAAGCCCTGCCACCCCGGATCCGGTTTCCAGATGACTATTTTGTAATCAAAATTGGGATATTGCTGTTTTAAAATCTCCAGATAATCTTCAAAAAAAATATCACTGGTAAAAGTTAACCCCAGGTACAGTGTAACCGGTATTTTAAGATGTCTTTTTTGCAAAATATCTTCCAAAATTACCTTAAAGGGTGTAAATCCTGCTCCTGTTGCTAAAAATAATACATGCTCTGCCCCGTCTTCCCTGAAAGTAAAATTGCCAAACGGACCAAGATAGGAAATTTCATCCCCTACTTTTAAATTTTCAAAATATTTGGAACCAACCCCCCCTGGTGCAGTGTTGATAAGAAAAGAAAATTTGTTGGGAATATCAGAGCCGGCAATAGAATAATCCCTTATTCCACCTTCTGAAACTTTAACTGACAAATACTGTCCCGGCAAAAAATTGATGGCTTGCTCTGTTTCAAGGATAAAATAATGGAAAGTCGAAGCCAGGTTAAAATGATTTAAAACTGTGGCACTTTGCCATTTTTGAGATGCCATAATTTAACTTTAATCCTCCTCCAAAGTTGAAGTATCCCCAATTGGCTGGCCTAATTCTTTAGCTTTGAGGATCCGGCGCATAATTTTACCTGACCTGGTTTTGGGCAGTTTATCAATAAATTCAATCTCCCGGGGGTAGGCATGCCCGGCCAGTTGTTTTTTAACATAGTTAGCTAATTCATCTTTTAATTTTTCCGAAGGATTTTCCCCCTTTTCCAAAACCACAAAAGCCTTAATAATTTCACCCCGGATAGGGTCCGGCTTGCCTATTACCCCGGCCTCAATTACTGCCGGATGCGCCACCAGGGCCGATTCTACCTCAAAGGGTCCGACCCGCTCACCGGAAGTTTTGATCACATCATCAGCGCGACCCACAAAATAAAAAAGTACGAATCATATTTTTGGGGGCGGCGCCAAATGGTTTTCATCAGTGAGGGCCAACCCGGCGAAAGGGCTAAATTTCCTTCTTTACCGACACCAACTTTTTTACCCTTATCATCAACAATGGCAGCTGTAATCCCCGGAACGGGTTTACCCATTGATCCGGGTTTAATATCCATGGCCGGATAATTGGCAATAACGATGCCACCTGTTTCTGTTTGCCAGTAATTGTCATGGAAGGGAAGTCCCAATACTTTTTGCCCCCATAAAACACACTCCGGATTTAATGGCTCACCAACAGAACATAAATGTCGAAGCGAGGACAAATCATATTTTTTAGGCAAATCTTCACCTGCTGCCATAAGCAGTCTGATGGCAGTCGGGGCTGTGTACCAAACTGTCACTTTATATCTTTCCAAAATTTCATACCATTTGGCCGGATCAAACCGGCCCTCATAAATTACCGAGGTGGCACCATTTGACCAGCTGCCCAAAATTTCATAGGCAATTCCTGTTACCCAGCCAGGATCGGCTGTGCACCAATAAGTATCACTATCATGTAAATCCAGTACCCATTTGGCAGTCAGATGTTCCATCAGGATTGCCCCGTGACGGTGTACCACCCCTTTGGGCTTGCCGGTAGTGCCGGATGTATAGAGCATAAAAGCCCCCTCATCCCAGTCCATATGGGCAATATGGGCAATACTTGACGCCTTATTCATTCTTTTCATGAAATCAGGGGAATCAACCACAATAATATGCTTTAGATGCGGCAGTTTATTTTTAACTTTTTCAACGCGGGGGGAAAGCTCCCGGTTTGTTATGACAATTTCCGCATCGGAGGACCCCAACCTGTCCTCCAAAGCCTGGGGGCCAAAAGCGGAAAACATGGTTCCGGCAATGGCGCCAGCTTTTTGGATGCCCAAAAAACAATAAAATAATTCCGGAATTCTGGGCAAAAAGACAAAAGCCCGCTCACCCCTTTCAAGCCCCAAGCTTTTTAAGACGTTGCAGGCTTTATTGGATAAAACCTGCATGTCATAAAATGTGAAGGCTTTTTTGTCCCCAGTTTCTGACTCAAAATAAAGGGCAATTTTATTTTTACGCCAGGAAGAAACATGGCGGTCAATAGCATTATAGGCGGCATTAATTTTGCCATCTTCAAAAAAGGTAAGCTCCCTCTCAAAATCCGACCATTTTTCAAATTTCCGGGCAGCCGCTTCATAATCCGGCAAATTGGGAGCAATCTTAAAATCAGCTCTGGTTTTTTTGATAACCTTTATCTTTTGCATCATCTTTAAGCTTAACAAACGCCAGGCTTTCTGTCACTATCTGCCTCATGTTATACTCAAAACTATGACCGCCACCGGGCAGCTTAAAGAAGAACATAAAGCCGTTAAAGAAGCATTGCAGATTTTGCATGTTTTTGCCCAAAATTTAAAGGCGGGAAAAAAGGTTGATAAGGCTGATTTCGAAAAATTATTGGAATTTCTGAAAGTCTTTGTTGATAAGTGCCATCATGGTAAGGAAGAAAATTTACTTTTCCCGGCCATGGAAAAAGCAGGAATCCCCAAAGAAGGCGGGCCAATCGGGATGATGCTTTATGAACACAGTTTAGGACGGAATTTCATCAAAGGCATGGGCAGTGCAAAGACAGGCAGAAAAATTGCAGACAATATTGAGGGCTATTGTCAACTTTTAACTGAACATATTGATAAGGAAGATAATATTTTGTATGAGATGGCCGATATGCATCTTGACAAAGCCACACAAAGAGAGCTTCTTAAAAAATTTGACCTGTTGGAAAAAGAGAAAATTGGTCCGGGTAAACATGAAAAGTTTCATCAAACCCTAAATAAATTAAAAAAAGTCTACCCCTTGCCAAAGGTATAGATAATTTGTTACTATCAGAAAATGGCAACAGAGAAATTCAAATTGACTCCCAAAGGAGTTGCCGGTAAACTTTCAGATTTCCGTTCCTCTAAATACTTTTACCTGGCAATTATTATTATTGGGCTTGCCCTTTTAGTCACTTATAAAAAGGAGTGGTTCATTGCGGCCACAGTCAATGGAGCGCCTATTTCCAATTTCGAACTTTTATCCCGCATGAACCAGCAATTCCGTTCTCAAACTTTAAGCCAGATGGTCAATGAAAAAATTATTCTTGACGAAGCCGGGAAAAACAATATTACTATTTTAGGCACTGATGTTGACAGCAAGATTGCCGAGGTTGAGAAAAACGTGGGGGGACCACAGGTCTTAGATTCAATGCTTGCCCAACAGGGTCAGACCAGGGAATCGATAAAAAACCAGATAAAAATCCAGTTAATTATCGAGAGGCTTTATGCAAACGAGGCAACAATTTCGGCCGAGGAAGTTGATAAATTCCTGGAACAAAATAAAGATTCCCTTACGGCAACCGATTCTGCCGATCAGAAAAAAGAAGCAGAGGATACCCTGAAACAGCAAAAGCTCTCCCAGATTTTCAATGAAAAATTCCAAAAGTTGAAAGATTCCGCCAAAATCCAAATCTTCTAGATAAGAATCCAATATCAAAATTAAAGAAGTTTTTGGGGAGGAGAAACTGCCAGAAGACGGAAACTAATATGGGGAGCGCGAGAATTAGAAGGCCAATTATCGATTTTAAACCCACCACCAACAATATTACGGTAATCACCAAACAGCCAATCATCGAACGACCCATCATCATATAACCATTCCCAGCTATCGACATTCCAAAAATGGGAATATTTTTCACCGGCGGATAGGAATTCTCTTCTTGTAGGTACTCTAAAAACAATACCGCTTTTTGTAACTAACTCTTTCAGATCAGGAATCGTATTAATAACCTCGGGAACAACAAAATTGTGAGTCTCATCCCATGACACGTCAGACCGTGATTTTGCAGGGACATCCCTCAACCCATCAAGAACAGCAATCCTTTTTTCTCTTCTTCCTCTTTCAAGAATCTGCGCAAGAGGATCTTTATCCGGATCGCCGTAATGCATTTGATCGGGATGATTGGGTCGGGCAACTGTCTCCAAAACCCCATAGGTTGCTTCTCCTTTTTTTCTGTCAATATAGACTACAGGGTCAACCTTAAAGCCACTCTTTACCAATATTTTATGTACTTTAACTATTGCAGCTGAAGATGCAGGGAGAACAAATCTTCGACTCAATTCAAATTCAATAAACTTACACGACATATAGTTTGTGATATTACCATCTTATAGGTTATTTGTCAAATTAGTAGCCGATTGGGGCAGTTGTGCCAGAAGTTGTACCCGATGAAGGCTGGATGGTGGAAATCATTTGTTCTATCTGGGCGGAATAATCAATCGGAGATGCAGCGGGGTTTCCCGCCAAAGATACCCTATGGGTAATATCAAAACCCGTGTTACCCACTGCCAAACACCACCTGTAGCTCACCTGTCCGTCATCTTCAACCTCCCTCGATTTAATGACGCGGTTTGCGCCCATTGTTATAATTTCACCCGGACAACTGACCCGGCCCGTTAAAAGCACAGTTACACTTTTTACCGCCATATCACAAGATGCCCCCTTTGTATCGGCGGAATTTACCGGATCAAATTCAAAATTCTGGGAATTATTGCAGGTCAGGATACCCCAATTTACAGGATAAGTTAAGGTAAAATTTGACCCTTGATAGGTCTTGCCGGAAGAGTTATCAGTTGTCCCCGTCCCACCGGTTCTCGGGACATTACTACTTTCCCCGGCCGGGATGGTCGGTAAGACCGAAAGTGAACCGCCTGAACTGGCGGAAGGAAACCCGGACTGACCGGCTCTGATTAAAGCAAAAATTACTACGGCAATAATGCTGACCAAAAATAGTGCCCCTACACCTAAGAGTGCTGCCCTGATTTTGGGATCCATATAGCCTATATTATATCACCACAGAGCCAAAATTGCATTACTTACTGTTATAATGGCATAAATGGAACTAAAAATTTTGGATAAAGGGCAAAAAGCTCAATATAATAAACTCGCCACTCATATCATCCAGTCATGGGAATGGGGGGAGTTCCGGCAAAAACTGGGAACGAAGCTATTGCGGTTTGGGCTTTTTAAAAACGGCAAGTTGGCAAGCGTTTTTCAGATAACTTTCCATAAAATCCCTTTCGTTAATTCTTACGTTGGATATTTACCCAAAGGCCCCTATCCCGATAGAGATTTGGCTGAAGCCTTAACTAAAATCGGCACAGAACACAATTGTGCTTTCATTAAAATTGAACCGGATATACAAGAGTGCAAAGTGCAACCCTTCGGCTTCGCTCAGGGCGAGAGTGCAAAGTGCAAAGTTGACAAACATTTTATTACTTCTCCAAAACCTCTTTTCACCAAGTTTAATTACATTCTGGATTTGACAAAATCTGAAGAAGAGCTTTTAAAAAACATGCATCCGAAATTCAGATATAACATCAAAGTGGCCCGAAAACACGGGGTAAAAGTTGAAGACAGGACAGATACGGAGGCATTTGAAATTTATTTGAAATTACATTTTGAAACAACTAAAAGGCAAAAATTTTATTCGCACAGCCCCTATTATCACCGGCAAGCCTGGGAAACTTTAAAACCTGCCGGCATGGCAAGAATACTTATTGCCTACTACACACAACCAACAACGCACAACAAACAGCCAATAAACGCCTGGATGCTTTTTAATTTCAAAGATACTCTTTATTACCCTTATGGGGGCTCATCCGTTGAGCATAAAAATGTCATGGCCCCCAATTTAACCTTATGGGAGGCAGTTTTGTTGGGCAAAAAATTAGGCCTTAAAAAATTTGACCTTTGGGGAGCACTTGGGCCGGAAGCTTCACCTTCCGACCCCTGGCAGGGTTTTAACCAGTTTAAGGCCAAAACCGGGGCAAACCTTGTTGAATATCTTGGCACATACGATCTGATCTTAAACCCAATCCTTTACCACCCCTTCACTCTGATTGACCGCATGAGCTCATTGAAATTTTTTCTTCTGAAATTTCTCTAATGGATATCCGACAAAGCGCACAATGGGGAGAGTATTTAACCCAAATCGGCTGGAAAATAGAAAAAGTGGGCAGCACACAAATATTTATCCGGAAGGTGCCTTTTTTACCTTTTTCTTTTATAAAAATTCAGCATCCCAAAAATCCACTGCCATTTCGGCAAATTGATCGGATCGCCCGGGAAAACCGGGGGTTGTTTGTTCTAATCGAGCCGGATGGGGAGGGGGTTGAACTTTCAAAAATGTCACTGAATGGTTTTCAAAAATCCCATATGTCACTTACCCATACCTCCACCATATACATTGACATAACCAAAACCCAAGAAAAAATCTTTAACTCATTTTCAGAAAATGCCCGCCGCAATATCAAAAAAGCCCAAAAAAATAATTTACAAATAAAAACCATTTCACTGAAGAAGGAAAAAGACGACTCGGAGTTTAGAAAATTTTACCGGCTTCTATCAATTTTAACTCATTTAAAAAAGTTTTTCGTACCGGGATATAGTGAATTTTATAAAAAAATGCTGGCCTTCAAAAATAAATCTGCCGTTTTATTTGCGTATTCGAATGATATTCCGGTAGCCGCTGTCTGGCTGGGGTTTTTAGATGACAGGGCTGTCTATATAAATTGCCAATCTTTGATTTTGAAGGGATTTATGACCCCAAATTTCCAATGTGGCGGAAATCCTGGAAAAATTTTTCGGAATTTAAAAAAAGATTCCACGGCACTGCAGTTGAATATCCTGCTCCGTATATTAAATATTATAGTAAAATCTATCAAATTTTTGATTTATGCAGCCGGATATTTTACAAATAATTATTCCTTTGCTTCTTTTGCCAATTTTAATCTGGGGCTGGTGGCGGCTACGCTTAAAAAGAATAGCGGGATATTATTCACCCTTGCTTGGGAAAATTGAAATTTTTCAAAAATATAATGGCGAAAAAGTTTTAACCATCAATAGCTACCCCCAAGGTGTATCCATACATGACGAAAGTATTAAAAAAAGTTATTGGTATGCGATTGCCCAAGAAGTTTTAAGATTTACCCAAAAAAGAAAAAAACCTCAAATTTTAATGTTGGGACTGGGGGCCTGTACTATCCCCAATTTAATAGCCAAACAAGACAAGAACATCCACCAAACTATCATTGAGATTGACAAAGAAATTATTAAGGCCTGCCATGATTTTTTTGGATTAGGTCAACTTCCCAATTATCAAATCATCCAAAACAATGCCTATAAATGGGTTAGCAACAACACTTTTAAAAATGAATTTGATGTAATTATTATTGACATATTTTTAGGCCATCCTCCGTATGTTGACCTGAAAAGCAACAAACCTAACTTTATTGAAAAATTGTTGCCTTACTTAAAACAAGATGGTATGATAATTTTCAACAGGCCAGCCCATACCGAAGAAACAAGATCCGATTCGAGGCAATTGGAACAATATCTTAAAACTAGATTTAAAAAAACCAAACTTTTGGATATTAAAGACCCAAGAAGATTCAGGAATAATTTAATTATCGGGTTGTCCTTGCAAATAAAAAATATATAGGTTATAATGCGGGTGTGAAAAAAATAATTTTTGGCATCTTTTGTTTTCTTTTCCTGCTCATCATCCAGAGTATTTCTCCAAAAGTCACTCTGGCTGCCAAAACTGATTATTATCATGCCTGTTGTAGGGCGGGTATTGCCCAAAATAATTGCAGTCCCGGAACAGGCGATGAATGGGATTACTTTACCACCCAAAGAGAATGTGATAGCAGGTACCGGGAACTTAATACTTATGGATATACCTGCAATAGCGGGGAGGGAATACAGGGATATGACGGCGGTGGCAAACCCATCCCTATCCCGGGAGTATGCAGTCTGGATGGAAATTCCATCCGTTGCCGCGGCGGCATCAGCCAGTCAATTGTAAATTCTACTTTTTGTGAGGCTGTACCAACCACCCCTACCCCTCCCAGACAGGCACCCACTCCAACGCCTACTCTGCGTACTCCGCCACCCCCTCCTTCCACACCGACTCCCGGTCAGGGCACATGCCAAAACGTCAATATCTATTTTGACGCCCCTTCCTACACTGTCGGACAGACTGTTAAAACCTGGGTCAGGGGCAATATTCCCCAAAGTGCCGGCCTTACTATGGTAGTTAATGCCTATCCGGGCGGAGCAATTATCAATCCCGCTTTCCATGGAGTAACAGGAAGCGGCAGTGACAATACCTGGACCTGGAGTTTTCCTTTACAAAGGGAAGGCACATACATGGTCTATACATATAGTAAAGGTGTACTTTGTCCGGGAAGCCGCAGTATTTCTGTCCGAGCACCCAGTGCGGGACAGGGTCCAACTTGCAATATTTCTGCCACACCCGAATCAGGTTCAAGCCCATTGGCGGTCAATTTAACAGCCAATGCCTTTGCTTCATCAGGGTTTACAATCAACCAGAGCCAATGGAATTTTGGGTATACCAACCAACCTCCAAAATACTATTATACTTTCTCACCCACCATTTCCGAAACAGCCAGCCAGACTTTTTACCAAAACACCAATGTTACATTCACTGCCACTGATTCTTCGGGTATGAGCACTACCTGTTCCAAGTATATTGCCATAACAGGCTCCCCTGTCCCTACTCCCCCAGTTTCAGCCAATACGGTTTATATGCAAAACCTAACTTTTAATCCTAATTATATAAATGTCCCGATGGGTCAGGCTGTGACCTGGTATAACCGCGATATTACTAACCACACTGTCACCAGCATTGATGGCCGCTTCCCAAACAGCGGTATCATAGGTCCAGGCCAAAGCTATACCGCCTATTTCACACAACCTGGTACCTTTCCATACCGTTGCGATTTTCACCCATTAACTATGACTGGGACTGTACAGGTAGGTACGGGTGGTATAGGCGGACCTTTGCCGGGAGACCCTTCCAGGCCAACCTGTCAACTTTCCGCACCGCAAATTGGGCCAAACGGCATGACTGTAACCGTTACGAATCAAGCCTCAAGCCCGGCGGGACGGGCCATCAGGCAGTATTGGTTTGATTTTGGCATTAGTGGCGGGCAATATTCCCAAACCCCAACCGGAACCTATACCTATCCCACTATAGGCAGGTACAGAGTTTCCTCTTATGTAATTGATGAGGTGGGAGCGCGCTCTGACCCTTGCGTCAGCACGGATTTCTACGTCCAGCCGGCAGTACCAACCCCTTACACGCCTCCTCCCACATCTTGTACCCAGGCCATTCAGGCAGCTTTCAGAAGCCCCCAATCCGGTAATGTTTGGATGAATCCGGCAGGGATTACCTCATCTACTTTTCCCTTTTTTAACATTTCAGCACAACTGGGAGGATTTTTCAATTACAGCCATATTACGGACCCCAACCAAACTCCTGACCCCAATATTAGCCTGCGGGTGACCGGCCCTAACAATTATAATGAACCCTTTACCAATGGTGCATACTTTACCCCGCCTACCGGAGGAAATTATACCCTGTATGCCACCTCCCGCTTTGGCGGTTGCAGCGCTACAGCCACTTTAGTCGCCGATTATGCCACTCCAACCCCCACTCCCCCTTACTTTTACCCGACCCCAACTCCACCATATTTTTATCCTACTCCAACCCCGCCTTACTTCTATCCCACTCCCACTCCTGATTTTACAATCATCAATCCTTATGATAATAGTTGGAGCGGACCGGAGTTTTCCCAGCCAGCCATAGACAATAACCCAGACAGTAGCCAACCCTACATTTACCCATCACCAACCCCGTATTCTGCGCAGCCATATTCACCGGAACCGGAAACTTATTACAGGCCGCTGCCTTACAATTGGGCACCTTCATATCCCCAACCATCAAATGAGGGGCCAATTTATGACAACTCAATCTACAGCCATCCCAATATTTAGGGTATAATTCCCCCATGAAGATTCTCCATACCGCCGATTTGCATATCGGCATGACCAATTATTCCAAACTCGACCCGGAAACCGGGCTTGAGTCCCGCCTCTTGGATTTTTTGAAGTCTTTAGACTTCATTGTTGATACGGCAATTAAAGAAGGAGTTGATGCTTTTATTTTTGCCGGTGATGCTTACAAAACCCGCGATCCTTCCCCCACCCAGCAAAGAGGTTTTGGGGAAAGACTTAAAAAATTAACCAAGGCGGGGATTCCGGTAATTTTAGTAGTGGGAAATCACGACACGCCTAATGCCGAAGGCAAGGCCAATACTTTAGATATTTATTCGGCTCTCGAGATTGACAATGTTTATGTCTTAAGGAAACCCCAGCTTATCAATATCCCCACCAAATCCGGTAATTTGCAGATTATTTCAGCTCCATGGATGCGAAGAGATGATTTTAAAAAAATGGGTGAAAAACTGCCCCTGCTTTATGACAAAATTAATCCTTCGGCAAGCTCGGGACCAGCCGTTTTAGCCGGGCATCTGGAAGTTGAGGGATCATCCTTTGGCTCGGAAAAGGGGTTGGTGATTGACGGCGGCAATGTCACACCGTTATCACTTCTCCAGGACAAGAGACTTTCTTATGTGGCATTAGGCCATATCCATAAATTTCAGGAGCTTTCTAAAAATCCCCCAATTGTTTATTCCGGCTCACCCGAGCGGATTGATTTTGGTGAGGAAAAAGAAGAAAAAGGATTTGTTTTAATAGATATTCCTGCTCTAACTACCCACAACAGACAACCTGCAACATACAAGTTTATTCCCTCCGGGGCTAGAAAATTTGTCTCCATCACTGTTAATTTAAAAGCTTCTGATGACAACCCTACTCAAACCATTCTTGATGAAATCAAGAAGCATGAAGTTGCAGATGCCATCGTCAAAGTTATTATCAACATCCCCGCAGGTCTTGATCGGGAAATTGAAATGGATAAAATAAAAAAAGCACTTGTCGGCGCCCACATCATTGCCGGCATTTCCAGAAATGTAGAAAGGGAGAACCGGCAAAAACTTGAAGGCACGGAAGATGTGGAAAGATTAACCCCAATTGAAGCAATGGAAAAATATTTTGAGCTAAAAAAATTCCCTCCGGAAAAAATTAAAAACTTAAAAAAATACGCATCTGCGTTATTAGAAAACTAGTTTTTTATTATTGCGATCTGTTTTTGCAAACAATATGTGTTTGCATGTTTTAGATAAACAAGTTTCGGCATTTTGGCAACAATATTGCCAAAAATATTAGCCTACTCCTCAATAATACACCAATGAATCGGGAAAGTTCAAAAGAACAAAAAAGGACAAAAAAGCAAAAGTCTAAGCTTTTTTTACTCCCTCGGAAGAACGCCCACCCACGCTCGGATAACAACTATCAGGGCCCAGAAACCAATGAACGACCAACCTACCACCCGGACTAAAGCCGGTGCTAAACACCCTACCATCGTTCCGAGACAAAAGCAAACGGGACCAAGTAACGCCTTGATCAAAATATTCGCCGGTTAAAAGTTTATGGTCTTGTGAAGCAATAATGTATTCATTGCCAGTTAAACCTTCTCTCCCCGCCCGCTGGATCATATTTCTTAACGCTTCTTCTGTCGTACCAAGAAATGGCGCGGCGGTTACGGCTTCAGTGTATCTCCAGCCAACATGTTGCGCTTCATTAATGACATCATTCCTCTTTTGGACAGAGTAGTTTTGCATTTCCGGCCAAATTTGACCTAGTAAATGTCTTGTAGTCTGGGCAGCTAGCTCTTCCGGGAGATAAATCGGCCTGTCTCTTTTTAGTAAATGTTGATTTAAACCCTCTCCGCTGCCTTCGAAAGCAGGAACCACAATGTTTAGGCCAATTTTCCCGCCCCAAACCTGCCATCTTTTCTGCCAGCTGGCCGTTACAGCTTCGGGAGTATTTAATCTCCCGGCTTGAAAGTCTGCCACAACATCGGCCAGAGGATCAGTCTGCACTTGTTCAGCTTGTGTTTCTGTAGAGGGAAGATCACCATATAAGTTCAGTAAGGTGATACCCATTTCTGCGCCAGGTCTATTTCCCCGCCCTTTTTGATAATCTATCCAAGTCTCAAGTGTCATATGCGGGAATATTACACTACTATATACTATAAGTTGATTGTCAAATAGCTTTATCTTGCTTATACTGCTGACAAATGGTTCCCACTAAATTACAACTTTCTAATTTCACATCATATGGGCAAGATGTGCCAACTTTGGATTTTAAGAAAATTCATTTGGCTGCAATTTCCGGGGTAAACGGGGCCGGGAAATCTTCATTACTTGATGCCATCACCTGGTGTATTTGGGGCACATCCCGCTTGGGAGATTCCGCGGACCAGTTAATCCGTCTGGGCCAGAAAGAGATGTGGGTGCAGTTTTCCTTTGAGTTGGATAACCATATTTTTACTATTAAAAGAAGCCGGGTTCTAAAAGGAGCTGGTTCAACAACATTGGATTTTACTGGTTCGACAAGCTCACCACAAGCACATAATTTAACCGAGGGCACAATTAAAGCCACCCAACAAAAAATTATTGACGCACTTCATTTAACTTATGAAACATTTACCAATTCCGCCTTTTTAAGGCAAGGCCATGCCGATGAATTTACCACCAAAGGTGCAATGGATAGAAAAAGAATTCTGGCCGATATTTTAGGACTTTCCCACTTCGACGAGCTTGAAGAAAAAGCCAAAGAAAAAATAAAAGAAATACAAAGCAAACTTTCCCAAAAAGAAGAACGGAGCGAAAAGAAAAAGGAAGCAGAGGGAACCATTGCCAAAGTGGAAACCGAAATTAAATCTTTGGAGGAAAAATTAAAACTTTTACAAAAGGAGCGGGAAACTTTAAAAATTGCTTCGGAGCAGAGAAAAAAGCTTGAACAAAACTTCTTGCAAAATAAGAAAGAGCTGGAAGAAATTTTAAATACTGGAAAAAGCCGCAAAGAGAAAATTGATTTACTGAAAAATAATTTAGAAAAATTAAAAGGGGCTGAAACAGAACTTTCCCAGTTGAAAGAGCTGCAGGGTGAAAAAGAAAAAATGGATGAGGTAAAAAATAAAAAATTGGAAACGGAAAAAAACTTATCGGAAGTTTTAGGAACTATCAATTTAAAAAAACAAAGGCAACACCAAATTCAAGAAGAAATAGAAAAACTGAACAATCAAATAAAACAGTCCACAAAAGCCGGAGCTAAATGCCCTACTTGCGGCCAGGAAATCGGCAAACTGGAAAAAGATCATGTTAAAAAAGAGCTATCTACCCAAATTGATATTTTAGAAAAAGAATTAGCTAAAATAGATTTTTCTGCCGAAGAAAAAACATCCT
>Ga0075883_117_pt1 | contig 16130 bp, 16 predicted proteins | sample RifGroA1_FD_68306 | JGI IMG/M metagenome (GOLD analysis project Ga0075883, IMG submission 68306) | Parcubacteria (Azambacteria) bacterium GW2011_GWA1_44_9 | reverse complement strand
TATGAAAGCCACCCGCCCCGGCCAGGTTATCGGGAAAGCACTCGAGTCCCTCGAGTGTCCTGAGCCTGTCGAAGGACTTCCTCAATCCTGCCAAGGTAAAATCGAAGTCTTTATTAATGTGTCATTTGCCGACCCCAACAATTTCCTGGCTTCCCTTACTTTGGATGATGAGGGCAACTTGATTGTGCCAAACCTGAAAGTTGATAAACTGGCAGTTTCAGAAGAATTAAAAGTCGATGGGAGTCTGCTTGCTAAAAATAGCGCAGGAGAAGAACTCACGCCGACATACACCGATATCACAGATCCCCTGAAAGCCCTGGCTGAAATAGAAAGCAAGGTTAAGAACCTTGAAGACAGAGTAGCTACCCAATCTGCCAAACTGGCTCAACTTGAAGCAACATCATCTGCTTCCCCGTCTGCTAACAATCTTAATCTCACCCCTCCGGATATACTTCTGGCCACCCCTTCGGCTACGCTCAAGGCAAGCAGTCTTGATGTAACTTCAGACGCTTCCATTTCCGGAAAACTGGTAGCTTATGAAGCATCAATTTCCAATATCTTCAAGTCTTTGGGTGAAACTTTCCTGGGCAATACTCTTGTGGCCGGAGACTTAACAATTGACGGAACCTTATCTCTTTCCCAAAACTCCCTTAATTCCCTGACCACCCTTTATATCCAAAATTCCCCTTTGACCGGGGGGGTTGACTTCTTCAATGGGAAAGTTACCTTTGATAAAGATGGCTTCTTAATAGCTCAAAAAATATCAGCTCCGGAAGTAACTACCAACAAACTGACTATTTCTAACACTCCTATTGCCACAGGATCCGCCACATTGGGAGCAAGTATTGGCACAGGCAAAATCCCTGGAGGACAAACAGGCGTCACAATTAATACTGATCAAGTTTCCACAACCTCCAAGATCTTTGTTACCCTTCTGACTTCGTCATCAGGGCAGGCTCTCTTTATACAAACGATAGAGCCGGGAGCCGGATTTACAGTTTCGATCGATGGCCCGATAAACCATGACATTGAGTTTAATTGGTGGATAGTGGAAAGCAAGTAAGGAAAGTAAGGGAGGTATGGATAGTAAGGGATTTAAGAAAAAGGCAGGCTACGAGTACCTTACCAATCAGGCAATTTATCTCCAGAAAACGGGGAGGTTTTAGAGAAAATTTATTTAAAAAGCGCCTGCAAAACAGGTAATTACCTATTATATTTAGAGAAATGATTGTAAAGTTTGCTTTATGATATAGATAATACCAGTTGCCAAGGGAGGCTATATTAGAGAAACTTAATTTATGAATGAACGCTTAAAATCTGCCATTAATACAGCCTGCGAATTTATAGCTTTTGTAATGGTTTTATCCATTACCCTGCTTTTTTGGAACCTGACCACGGAATTTTTTGAAACTCCTAAACTTGCTGTCCTGATCTTTTTAACCGGTTTACTAACCCTGCTGTGGGCTGTTAAATGCCTTTTGTCAGGCAAAATAACTTTCGTTCAAACACCCTTTAACCTGCCTATTCTTTTGATATTGATCGTTTTTGGTCTTTCAACTTTTTTTGCTCCGGCACGTTCTTTGGCAATTTTTGGCTCTGTGCCCAGAGTAGAAAACGGGCTTCTTTCCTTCGGAGCAATTTCTTTATTTTTTTTCATGGTAGTGTCAAACTTAAGAAGCACAGCCACATTCAAATATCTTCTTAACACACTCTTCTTTGTGGGGACTGTCCTTTCTGTCTGGACTCTCCTTTCATATTTTAAAATTAACCTCCTGCCGCTCAATTTTACCCAATTGCAAAGCTTCACACCAACAGGCAGTAGTTTTTCCACCAATGCCATTTTGATACTTCTCTTGCCGCTCTTATTTTCTTCATTTTCCCAACATTCCACCCTGGAAGTTATGTCAGGTATTGTCAGTAAACGCTACCTCACTTTAGTGCAAAAAATTACTGCAAGCGTAGTTTTGGCTCTTTTTACGGCGGTTATAATCCTTACCGGAACACAAGTTGTATATATTGCTACAAGTTTAGTAGTAGTTTTGTCACTTATATCCCTATCTCTGCCTACAATTAAGAAAAACTCGCCATTTCTTGCCTTACCGGCCCTCACGGGAATAATTCTGGCTGTTTCCATTTATATTCCCATAAAAGACATTCCCAATCCATTGACAGGTTTTGCCCAAGAATTCCCCCGGGAAATACAATTACCCGTTGCGGCAAGCTGGAAAGTCTCTGTTTCAGCTTTCCGTGACTTTCCTGTATTAGGTTCCGGCCCCGGCTCATACCTTAATGATTTCACGATCTTCAAGCCGGCAGAGATAAACAATACTTCCTTTTGGAATATCCGTTTTGACAGAGCTTTCAATACCTATTTCGAAACATTGGCCACCCAAGGGGCATTGGGACTTTTGGCGCTTCTCCTTTTGACCATTATGGCTATCCCTCCGGCCATAAAAACATTAGCCAACTCTTCCGGCATAACTACTGCATTGGCTGTCTCGGTAATTGCATTTTTTATTCTATTGTCTTTACACAGTGCCACTTTAGTTTTGTGGGTAGTCGGCTTTTTGCTTTTGGCAATATTTGCAAGTTCAGAGAAATCCTTAAACCGCGAAGTTAATCTTGGTCTGGGGGAAGGCCCGCGTTCCCTGCAAGGCATGCGGGATGAGTTGTATATCCGCTTTGATATTCTCCCCATAGTTGTAGCTTTGGTGGTGCTTGCAGCAGTTGCCGGCGCCTATCTTTTCACCGCCAACTTTATCGCGGCTGATTTTAGCCACCGCAAAGCCTTGGACGCCATATCCCAAAACCGGGGAAGCAATGCCTATAATTTCTTACTTGAGACAGTGAGAAGTAACCCCAATATTGACCTGTACCGCATAAATTTTGCCCAAACTAATTTTGCCTTAGCCAATGCCATCGCGTCTGAAAAAGGCCCCACAGAAGCCTCACCAAGCGGCTCGCTTACAGATACTGACAAGCAAAATATCCAAACGCTGTTGTCGCAGGCCATTTCTGAAGGCAGAGCCGCTACAGTTATTAATCCCCAAGCTGCGGCAAATTGGGAAATCCTGGCTTCCATTTACCAACAAATTTCCGGGGTAGCCCAAAATGCTCTGAATTTTTCCCTGGATTCATATGGCCGGGCAATAGCGCGTGACCCTTTAAACCCTCTTCTTCGCCTGACTACCGGAGGAATATATTATTCAGTTAAAAACTATGACATGTCTATCAGGTTCTATTCTGATGTCATTAATTTAAAACCTGATTTTGCCAACGGCTATTACAATCTGGCAATAGCCCTTCGCGATAAAGGTAACCTGGCCGAAAGCCTGCAGGCAGCTGAAAAAACAGTTTCCCTTCTTGACCCGAACACCCGCGATTATGAAGTAGCTGCCAAACTGTTATCTGACCTAAAAGAAAAGATTCCAACTGAAGCCCAGAAATCAGACAACCTTGTTCCTGCAGGGCAAAAAGAAGGTGCCCTGCAGGGTAGTGAGCTGCCCAAAGTGTTAAATTTGCCCAAAGTGGAAAATATTTCTACCCCCGAGGCTGTAAAAAAATAATAGATAAACCAACCTACTTCTGGTAAAATATGCTGGTCCGGGCCCTTGGTCTACCGGTACGACGTCTCCATGGCATGGAGAAGATAAGGGGTTCAATTCCCCTAGGGTCCACCTCGACTAGTGTAAACACTCGGGCCAGTAGCATAGTGGTATTGCGCCTCATTCGCATTGAGGAGATCGGCGGTTCGATTCCGCTCTGGTCCACAATCAGGTTCAATGACCGAAGGTCAGAGCTTTGCTCATTCCCGGCAGATCCACTATTTAAGTATTGCCAGTGGGTTTACCGCAATCCCTCTGTATCTGATTTCCAAATGCAAATGCGTCCCCGTTGACCTGCCGGTTGATCCCATTTGGCCAATAATTTGCCCTCTTGATATAGTCTGTCCTACTGCGACATATATATTTGATAAGTGGGCATATGTTGTCTGATAGCCATTCCCATGATCTATTACCACTCTGTTGCCAAAACCGAAGTTATCAGGCCAGCCTGCCACAACCACTCTCCCCCCGTCTGATGCGGCAACACCGGGAGCAGCGCGGTTGGCAATATCAATTCCCGGATGGTACCAGGAAAAGTATTGGGTCATAATCCCATTTGTCGGCCAGACAAAGCTTCCACCACCCGGAGCGCTGAATGTCTGTGAAGCTGGCCCTTGGGCTAAAAATTGAGGCGCCCGCCGTGATGAAGGAGAAGTGATAGGTGCCTGCGGAGGCACTCCGTCCGGAATAATCAAAACCTGCCCCACCTTAAGACTTAAATCATCAGGTATATCATTAAAAGGAAAGTCTACCATAGGCTGTTGTTCTGCCGAGTATTTCTTGGCTACAGATACCAAGGTGTCGCCGCTCTTGACTGTGTGGGCAACCCCGGAAACAGGCAAAATCTTTAAAGTTTGGCCGGGCTTGATAGCATTGACGTTGGTAAGGTCATTTGCCCATTTGATGGTATCTGCCGAAACATCAAACTTATCGGCAACACCCGAAATGGTATCACCTGATTGTACCTCATACTCAATAATTTCTGCGCGGGGTTTCTCTGATACAACAGTCTTTGTGTCGTAAAAAGAATTAAGTACCGGATCATTTAATACTTCAGGGTCAAAATTGGCAGGGAAACGCGGGTCTTTTTCTACCACCCCGGGGAAAGTAGCAGAAATGATGGTTTGCCCTCCAAAAATGCCGGAAGTAATAATGCCGAATGCAGATAAGGTAATCACGCTTGAATGCCAAACCTTCTTTTGCATTACTCCCCTTTTAAACATCAAAACATCAACCAGTATATTTTTAAGGGATTCAAACTTAAAAGCCGAAAATATAACCTTTTTATTAAGGTAGCGGATTAAAAAGCGCCCAAATGAAAATAAATCAGAATAAAAAGGCTTCAACGAAGACTATTTTAACCCAATTAGTCAAATTAGCCAAATTTGACTAATTTACTACTTAACGTCTTTCAGAGTCTCCAGGAATTCTTTATTCGAAGCTGCCTTGGATAATCTCTCCAAGAACACTTCAGTTCTTTCCGAATCATTCAGAAGCGACAACATCCGCCTCATAACCACAATCTTACGGTATATATCTTCCGGGAACAACAGTTGCTCCTGCCTTGTCCCCGAGCTTTCAATATCAATGGCCGGGAAAATCCTTCTTTCGGAAAGTCCCCTGTCCAGATGAAGCTCCATATTACCCGTTCCTTTAAATTCTTCATAAACTAAGTCATCCATCCGTGAGCCCGTTTCCACTAAAGCCGTGCCGATAATAGTCAAAGACCCGCCCTCTTCACAGTTTCTGGCTGCCCCAAAAAACTTCTTTGGAGGATAAAGCGCGGCCGGATCAAAACCGCCTGATAACGTCCTGCCGGAGGGAGGAATTGATAAGTTGTAGGCCCGCCCGAGGCGGGTAACGGAGTCAAGGAGTATCACTACATCTTTGCCTTGTTCAACCAGCCTCTTGGCCCTTTCCAGGGCTATTTCAGCAGCAGTGGTCTGATTTTCCGCCGGCTCATCAAAATTGGAAGCAATCACATCCCCTTTGATTGAACGGGAAATATCAGTCACTTCCTCCGGACGCTCACCGACCAATACCGCCATCAAAACCACATCCGGGAAATTGGCAGTAATGCCGGCGGCAATATCCTTCAAAATGGTAGTTTTGCCGGCCTTGGGAGGAGAAACGATTAAACCCCGCTGTCCAAACCCGATTGGAGAAACCAAATCAATCACCCTCTGTGACACCGGAGTTTTGCCGGTTTCAAGTTTTAAGTGCTTATTGGGATAGATGGCCGTCAGATCTTCAAACCTAACCCTTTTGGTCCGTCCTGAACCTGGTTCAGAACCTGCTACAAACTTTTCTGCGTCTTCTCCATTGATTTTATTGACCTGAAGCAAGCCAAAATAGCGCTCGTTTTCTTTAGGCGGGCGGGCTGCACCATCCACCAAATCACCGGGGCGGAGATTAAACCTCCTGATTTGTGAGGCAGAAATATAGACATCGCGATCTGATGGAGTATATTTGGGACGTAAAAACCCATGTCCTTCCGGCATAATGTCTAAAATACCGGAAACTTCTTCGGTCGGGACATCACGATCCCTTTCCGAATAACCGTTATTGCGGTAGTTATTCCGGAATTCCGGATTTTCTGACTCTCTGATATTCTGGCTTTCTGGGTTGTTCTGAATAGGCTTCCCCACAAACTCATCCGCAGGGATAGTTTTTGGTTTGAAAGAACGGGTATTTGGCATAAAAAGTTATTAGTTCACGGCTATTGGTTGGTAGTTAAAATTGAGAATCCATTACTATGTTTTGGAAAATTCCGAGGACTGACTGTCATAGTATCCCATACCCAAGACTTCATGTCAACCCCTAAAAAACTCCCTTTTTTGCCAAAAGTAGCGGCCGATATGTCCCAAAGGCTTAACTCCCGCTCCAAAACGACGGAGTCCCACCCCAACCGGCAATAGGGATGACAGTAACCATGCTCCTTCGGGCAAACCTGTTTTTGGAAGCTGGGCAACCTTGGTAGCTTGAGCCTGCCCCCCTGCTCCTGCCACATTAATATTAATTTGGCCTGTTTGGGCGCGGGCCTCTGCACGCGAGCCTTCAACTATGATCCGTTGGGCTGGTTGCTGTGGCTGTGGTATCAGTACTACAACCGGGGTTGGTTGGGGAAAAACTACCACCGGAGACGGAGTGGGATAGATATTGCCGGGGATATAAAACTGATTGGATGAACATCTCGCAGAACTTCTCCCTCCCCCGTCTGTAACATAGCCCGTGACCGTAAAATATCCGGATGTTGTGTAGTTGTGAGTCATACTGCTCATAGAAGAAAATAAATCACCCGTTCCGTCATTAAAGTTGAAATAATAATTAATGGGATATTGGGCATTCTGGGCGTTTATATAGGCTGTCACGCCCGAACCGTAATTTTGGGCGCTTATATAGCAGACCGGATTATAGCTATAGCTTGGCGGCGGGGTGGGATAGATTGGGTAAACAGGAGGATAGTACGGCGTTGGTGTAGGGTAATAATATACGGGCGGTGTGGGTGTAGGATAGATAAAAACAGGGGTGGGAGTGGGCTGGTCGCCGTCAGCTTCATAATTACCTCCCACACTCCCTTCGCCAATATTGCAGGTATAGCCATAAGTATTTAACGTGTTGGCCCAAGACTGGCATTCATTTATAGTCGTGAAATGCTCCCATTCATTACCCGTGTCCGCAGTGCAGAAGTTTTGCTCAATTCCTGCCCGGCAACAGGCATCCTGGGGGGAAGCAGGATAGGCAAAAGCTGGCTTTGAGAGAAAAAATACCATGAAGAGAGAAACTAGGATGGTTAATACAAATTTACACAATAGCAAATCGTTATTTTTCATTTTGGATTTAATACAGCTGATTATACTATAAGATTAACTATAAAGCAAGCACCAATATTATTTCTTAAGGAATTCACGGCGACGCCAGAGGAAACGGCCAATGCTTCCGGCCGGCTTTATTCCATTACCAAATCTCCTCAACCCTACCCCAACCGGCAAAAGTGAAGACAGGAGCCAAGCACCTTCCGGAAGACCAGTTTTGGGAAGCTGAGGGACATTGGGAATTTGGGCCTGCTGCCCCCCTGCTCCTGCCACATTAATATTAATTTGGCCTGTTTGGGCGCGGGCCTCTGCACGCGAGCCTTCAACTGTAATCTGGGAAATTTGTTGCTGGGGTTGGGGGAGGGGCACAAGTACCACTACAGATGTTGGCTGGGGGAAAATAGGAGGCGGAGGATAAAAAATGGGTGGTGTGGGATACACCGGTGGATAATAAGGTGGAAAGTATGGTGTGGGTGTAGGATATACCGGTGGGTAGTAAGGTGGGTAATATGGTGTTGGTGTGGGATACACCGGTGGATAATAAGGTGTAGGAGTGGGATAAAAATATATTGGCGGTGTTGGGGTAGGATAATAGTAATATGGTGTGGGAGTAGGATAAGTATAAGGAGTTGGGGTTGGCTGGGAAGGATAATATGGGGTTGGGGTTGGTTCAGGTGGATAATATGGTGTAGGGGTGGGCTGTTCCTGACCACCACACTGGCCTAAATCACCCATATCACTGCATTCCCAATAATATTCACAATCCCATTCATTGACTCTCTTATGAACATAAACGGTATGAGTGTCCGGGTAAGAAATTCCATTACAAGTTCCACCACACTGGGGATATTCATCTGGTTGCAAAGTACAGATTTGTTGAGCATAAATTTTTGTGGCACTGAAGGCGGATACTTGTAGCACATACAGGAGTGCAAAAATAGCGCAACCTATAAAAAAATACAGTTTTATACGAAATGATTTTTTCATATGTTTATCCTCCGTATAAAATACGATTTACCAGTGACTCGTCCATTAAATCATCGTATCTTACTCGTAACCCAAGTCCATCAATTTCATCAAAATATCCTTGAGATAACCCCGCCGTTTTCGCTTCTGACCGCAGCAAAGGGGAATAAGCTTCTTTTATGCTTCCTCTTGGGATCTCCACAGATCCCACGTTAAGGTTGGTAGCCAGAAATGATAAACCATCGGGACTTACTCCATATACCGACCTATACCATTTACCTCTCTGATCAGTCCTCCCTGCTTCAATATTAAATCCTAGACCCTCATTTCTTAAACGATTAATAAAATAATCTAAATTTTCCTGAACCACAACCTCAGGATCTCTATTAAAAACTGGTTTAAATTTAATGTCTCCCGAATCAAATGTTGATCCAATCCCTACCCTATCCAGATAGGTAATTGTAACTGGTTCTCCACTAGCCAAAGTAAAAGTTTCATCTCCAGTAATAGGCTGGGGCCAACGTAAATTAAAATCGACTAGCCCCTTGCACATACCTGCCCAGTCCCTTGTGCCTCCAAATCTTGCCAGATAATTAACAGAAAAATTATTCAGCCCACCATTTAAATTGCTCGGTCGGCCAAGAAAATGTGTATGTAATAAATCATACTTCCCTGCTGGACTTTGAGCAGGGTTATCCGGATTAAAATACCTCGTTAAACCCAACCGCGCGGCTACATCAGCGGCAAACGGACCCCATTCGCGGTCTTGCCATAGTTCAGAGGCATAACTCCATCCTTCCCGAGGATGATATTGTCTTGCCGGAACAATTCCATGGCTTGATTGAGTATCTTTTGCTTGAGCTTCACCGGGTCGAACTAAGGAAAAAGGACCGAGCGCTGCCCAGCTCCCCAAACTTAGGGCTATAGCTGTACTCAAATTTTTTAAAAACGACAGTCGCGATTTTCCAAAAGCATCTAAACGCTCTTGCTCTTGATTCGGAAAAGACGATCTAGTCTCATTGATTAACATGCGACTATCATAGCACTATAGGGCTGGATAATCAACAATTTGATTGTAATAAAAATGTAATAAAATCTGGTGGGGACTTGTCCCTGCCCAAGACAAGTCCCCGCTAGAGTAAACCATCCCCTCAGCGTTTTTCCCCTCTTGACAACATTTCAAAATTATGAAATGTTAATTACAGAAGGTATGGTTTTTCTGCTCTAAAGCCATATTTTCGAAATTAATAAAAGGGCATTGCTATTCGAGTCCGTCTGCGGTAGTAATGCTCTTTTTTTTATGCCTAAAAAAAGATTCCTTGGTCCGTCTGCCTCCAAGGAATCTTTTTTAAAGCTTCATTTTTTGCTTTTTAACCTTTGACCATCACAATAAGTTTCTGGTCCGATGCTTCAAGCATCTTTCTAACCTGCAGGATTAACGGGTTAATCCGTTTCCCCCTGACCTTTCCCCTCGTTTGATTAAGCTTGATGTTGAACATCCCATCTAGCATATTACAACAAAAACTATTTGTCAAGTATTTATAGTCCCATAGGAGAAAATACGGATAAAAACAATAGACTTGTAGTTTAGTAAAGAGGATACTTATAATAGTTACGGTTACTGTAACAACCTAAATAGAACATAGCTTTTTAGATATTAACAATGATTTGAGAAATGTGGATAAGTAGATTAAGAATTGACCTAATTTCTAATTGACCTAATTGACTTCAATAATTCCAAAATTTAAAAATTAGAAATTATTTAGAAATTAAAAATTAGGAATTAGTAATTTTTCCAAATACCATTCTGCCTGAAGGGACTTGGAGAATTTTACTTACTTCAACTGCCTTTTCTTTGCCAACCAACCCTGACCCATCCTGGATAATAACCATTGTACCATCCGGAAGATATCCTACCCCCTGATCGGTTTCTTTACCTTTATGCAGCACTTTAACAGTGATCGTCTCGCCCGGCACAGGCAAAGTCTTTAGAGAATTGGACAGCTCATTAATATTTAAGACTTGGACACTGCGGATTTTTGCTACCCGGTTCAGATTAAAATCGGCTGTCAAAAGCTTCGCTTTAAAACTCCTGGCTAAATTAACCAGTTTTTCATCAACAGTTTCCCCCACTTGCAAATCTTCCCCCAAAATTTTAACTTTGATACCTTTTATTTTCTTTAAGCGGTTAACAATATCAAAACCACGCCTGCCCCGGCTGCGTTTTACGGGATCGGCACTATCTGCCACTTGTTGAAGTTCTGTCAAGACAAATTTTGGCAAAAGCAACGTTCCGCATAAAAATCCAGTTCTCCCAATATCCAAAATCCGGCCGTCAATAATTGAGGATGTGTCGATAATAATCTGATCGCCAAAGCTCTCGTCGTGTCCAACTCCATGAGAAAACATCTTTGAGGCATGGGTAAATTGTTTGGCAATTTCCAGCGAGAGAGTAATAATTGCTTTTCTGATCAAATAAGTCGTAGTCCTAACTACCCAAGCTGCCAGGCGGGCAAAAGATAATAGCCCGATTAAGACTCCAACCAGCGCAAAAATTGCGCGATATTTATAATCAATCAGGCCACCCAGCAAAAACCCCACCAAACCTAAGGCAAAAGCCAGGACAATTGTTGCCCAAAACTTGAAATTCCTCATTGAAGCAATTGTAGTCTAAGATAGTGGCAAAGTAAATGTAAAAGTGGTGCCTTTACCTAAACCGGCTGATGCAGCCCGGATTTTGCCCCCATGAGCCTCGACAATGCCTTTGGCCACTACCAACCCCAACCCTGTACCTTTTTTATCCCCATTTTTCCCGTTGCCCAGCTGCTCAAATTTGGAAAAAAGTTTTGGTAAATTATCCGCCGCAATACCTTCGCCGCTATCGGAAATAGCAACTTCAAGGACACCGCCGGTCTTCCGGGCAGTTACTTTAACATATCCTGACAAGGTGAACTTTGCAGCATTAGACAAAAGATTTTCCAGCACCTGCCCCATTCTGTTCCGGTCAAACCGGGCTTCAAGGTTTGTGCCTATTTCAGAAATAAACTCCAAACGCTTTTGCTCCATGAGCGGCTTGAAAACCGTCATTTTTTCTTCAATCAGTTTACCTAAATCATCTTCAACTTTGACTATTTCAAATTTTCCGGCTTCAATTTTAGCTACATCCAAAAGCTCACCCACCAATTCCAGCATTTCCCCCGATTCTGACTTGATGATGGCAAGATATTCCTTTAAGGAAGGCTCGGGACGAATTGAAGCATCGCCTGAAATGGCGTCAATGGTGTAATTGATGGTCGTCAAAGGCGTGCGCAGTTCATGGACCATCATGGCAGTAAATTCTTCGCGCATCTTCTCCAGGCGCTTTTCACTCTCTATACCGTCCCGGAGCGTGCCAATTTGTTTTTTAGAGGCTTTCTGGAACTTATGGAAATAAACCCAGGCAAGAGTTGCTAAAGTTACATTTCCGGCAACAATTATAAAGAGAATTACCGGCTGCATAAGATAAGTTTACATTACGGCCGTTTTTTGAGGGATTAACGATTTTACCCTCTCTACCATTTGGGCCGGGACAACCTGATATTTAACCAGAACCTCGCTTACTCCCAAATCCTTGAGTTGCTGCTGGTTTAGATCCTCAACATAATTGGTCATCACCACCACCGGCAGTTTGGCAAAGCGGGGGTCAGCGCGCATTGAGGCTAAAAAATCTACCAATTGCCCATCCGGCAAAAGGAAATCAGTGAGAATTGCGTCAAATGGCCCGGAACCGGACAACATGGTTTTGGCTTCGGAAAGTGACATGGCCTGTCCCACTTCAAATCCATCCATTTTAAATTTCAAGGCCACCAAATCCGACATGGCCTTTTCATCTTCAATTATCAAAACCTTTGCCATAACTTATTTTACTTTATCCTTCCTAATGGGAGAAGTCAAGCACCCCCTTGACATACAATTGTATTATGATATAATTGTATTATATGAATTTTGTGACCACCAATATCAGGCTTCCTGAAGAAGAATATTTGAGGCTAAAATCCGAAGCTGCCCGGGAGCGTAAAAGTTTTGCCGCTGTTGTAAGGGAAAAATTAGGAACCAAGGATACTCCCCCAAAAACTCAGCTCACGAAAATTCTTTTAAACCTGGTAGAAAGAGCTGAAAAAGAAAAATGGGGAGGCCCTACTGATTTAGCTACCCGTCACAATGATTATTTCATTAAATGCATCAAATGAAAATCATTGTTGATACCGATGCCCTGCTAGCGCTTATAAACCCTCTTGATTCCCTTCACTCAAAGGCTAAGACCTTGCTCACGGCAATGTTTGCCCAAGAAGTCCAATTGTTCTTATTACCGACCACCCTCTCTGAATTTGCCCTAATCGCGGCCAGCCGGGTTGGGCTTAATCAGACAAAAGCAGTTATAGAGGTGTGGACTGGAGGAGTAAATCATCAAATGATTGAAATTGACAAAGAACTTATAAGCAATGCAGTCAAATTGTTTCAAAAACAAACTTCCAAAGAAGAATCCTTATTTGATTGTTTTATTATGGCGGCAGCCGGAAGGTATAAATATGATGCCATCTTTTCCTTTGATAAAGGTTACTTGAAGAAAATTAATGTCGGGCAGAAGCTAAAACTGGTCTCAGATTTATTCCCTGGTCTAAACTGGTAAAGCCTATTTCTTCCCTATTACCACTTCCAAATCAGCTTTATCAGTTGATTTTAGGGGGGTGGAAGATTGGGTAGCTTCAAGATCCGGGGCAAGATCAGCAATCAAGACTTTGACTACTTCCTCCATTCCTTCCTTACCTGCAACAATTGTTTGCTCTATGGCTTGGTTTTTGGCATTACCGGCAGAAAGAGTGCCCCAGCCTTTTTCCTTCAAGACCTCCAGAAGTTTTCCGGCAGCTCCGGTTGTAGTTGTGCCGTTTAGTACCCTAATCTTAAATTCAGAGCGGTCAATGCTTGGGGTTGGCGTGGGAGTTGGGGATGGGATTGGTGTTGGGGTTAAAGTTGGGGCCGGGGCCAGAAATGGGATTTTCGGTAAAATCTTGCTCGATATGGCGTCTCCTTTAAAAAATATCAAGCCTGCTGCAATGCCTAAGACGACAAGAATTGGTAAAAAGACCAAAAAATTGGAAGATGATTTGGAATACCCTTTTACCGCTCCCACTCCCACACTGGCAGGCCTAAAGGGTGATTTTTGTTCATCCTCAACATCAACTTTACGGTTCGCAATGTCGCCATTTTCTAAATTATCCAATTTTTCTTCGGCTTCCTTCGGTACGCGGGTGGTTGTCATAAAATGTCCAACTTTAATATTAAACTCATTTTTGGCAAAATCCAAGATGGCGGAAATATTATCCTCTAAATTGTCAAGATTGGATGAGTTGCGGGCGTATGCGTGTCCATCCCGGACTAAATATAGCTCAAGATATCCCTCACTTTTAGGATCCTCACTTCTCCCTCTATCAATCATGATGGCAGGGTTCCCGCTTTTTTGCTCTGCCGCTACCACTTCCGCCGGAGGCAAGTCGCTTGCTTCTCTACCCGAGTCCTTAGGATATGCCCAATACTGGACCAGGTCGTCACCCAGTTCCTGCTTGCCTACTACCAGGTTTTCTTCCGGCACCGGCCAGTCCGGTGCTTCTCCAACTTTAACAACTCTTAGGAAATATTCTTCCCGGGCAGACTCATCCATAAATTTATGTTATCACGAACACTTGAAAAAATACAACATTCTCGATGGATCTGGTTTCTGACTTCCGGCTTCTGATTTCTGAAAGACCCGAAACATAACCCGAACTTTGACCCGAAACTAGGCAGATATCCCCAAGTTATCCACACCTGCAGGAGATGCTTGACATTAAAAAAAGTGGAAAAATTATTGTCAGGAATAACGATCTGTCCACAGAAGCAGGACGATGGTATGAGAGTGGAACTGATGTAATCGATCTGTTAAAGGTTTCGCCAGTCGAGGAAGAGTTTTTGCGAGAGTGTGAGGATCGTGATCAAGCTCCTTCTAAGGAATTTACGGATTTCCGCGAACGCGTAACTCGCGAAGATTATTCGTCCAGTACTCCCAAACCCAGGATAGTTATTAAATAGAGATTTGGAGTTTTCCGCCTAATGCCTTAGAAACTTTTTCCAGGAAAGCAACCGAGGGGTTAGCATTACCCCCCTCAAGTCTGGATATAGCAGATTGTTTAGTACCAATTTTATCGGCCAGTTGTTTTTGGCTCATCCCTTTTTGCAATCTTTTCCTGATTACTTGCTCAATAATACTGTATTCCAGTTCCAAAGCATCATATCCTTTTTTTACCTCAGGGTCTTTTAGGGCTTCTTTTAAAACATCTTCAAATGGTATGGGTTGAAATTTATCCATGTTTGTATATTACATATATGTTATATGTTTGTCAATATAGAGATTCTGGCTAATGCAGTTTTGATCTCTTTTTGGGGAGTTTTTTGTGACTTTTTAACAAAAAAGTGCACTACTACTGCCTGGTTCTGATGGTAACAATAGAAAATGCGGACTTCTTGGCTTCCCCTAACCCTTAACTCATAAAGATTGTGAAGTATTTGCTTAGAATAGGGCATTCCTAATTTATTGCCAAACATTCTAAGCAGTTGAATAAGTTTAAGAGATTTTGATATAGAAGGTTTTTCTAAAGAAAATAGTTGTGTTTTCGTTTTTAGATCCAAGAAAATAACATTCATATTTTCATGATAGCATTTACAATAAATCTCATTTCAGGGATAGTTTGACTGCTTCATGTAAAGATTTGGCATTTTCAGGGGAGATAATTTTGGTAAAACCTAACTTTTTGGCCTCTTTTACCCTTCTATCAAGCCCCCGAACCGGGCGGAGTTCCCCCAACAGCCCCACCTCCCCTATTAAAAGTGTTTTGGGAGAAATGGGTTTATCTTTGAGTGAGGAAATAATGGCCATACAAATAGCTAAATCTGCTGCCGGTTCAAACACCCTTAAACCTCCCGTTACAGACACAAAAATGTCCTTATCAAAAAGAGGCAAACCAAGCCGTTTCATCAACACTGCCACCAGAACCTGCAGTTTATTGTTGTCCACTCCCAAACCAGTCCGGCGCGGCATTGGCAGAAAAGTTTTAGTAACCAATGCCTGCACTTCCACCAAAATTGGGCGGATGCCGGACACTGTGGCTGTGATGGCCGAGCCCGGGGCATCAACCCTTTCCTGTAGAAAAAGCCTGGAGGGGTTTTTCACTTCTACCATTCCGGACTCCTCCATTTCAAAAATCCCCACCTCATCAACCGGGCCAAACCTGTTCTTTTGGGCGCGTAAAACCCGGAAATTTGAGGCCGGATCACCCTCGAGCGACAAAACTACATCCACTAAATGTTCCAAGGTTTTGGGCCCGGCAATGGATCCATCTTTCGTAACATGGCCCACCAAAAATATGGGGATGTGTAATCTTTTGGCTATTTTTTGCAAGCGGTGCGCGCATTCTCTAACTTGCCCAACCGATCCTGCCACTCCCGTAAGGTCTGAAGTTTCCATGGTTTGGATGGAATCAACAATGACCAAAGACGGCTTGATGTTTTCCAAAACTCCACAAATTGCATCAACATCTGTTTCATTTAAAATGGCCAAATTTGCCCCCTTAACAACTCTGTCTGCCCTGATTTTAATCTGTTGGGCCGATTCCTCACCAGCGATATAAAGAACATTATTTGGTAAGGCGGAAGGAGGCTGCCCCCGAACGCA
>Ga0075883_110_pt1 | contig 16408 bp, 15 predicted proteins | sample RifGroA1_FD_68306 | JGI IMG/M metagenome (GOLD analysis project Ga0075883, IMG submission 68306) | Parcubacteria (Azambacteria) bacterium GW2011_GWA1_44_9 | reverse complement strand
GGAGATTATAGGATTTTAGAGGAGTTTAAGGGAACAGATCTTGTTGGAAAAAAATTTGTCCCGCATTATGATTACTACTCGATTGAAAAAGGAAAAAAAGCATTCGTTGTTGTTCCCGGAGACTTTGTAACAGCAGATGAGGGGACCGGAGTTGTAACGATAGCAGCATACGGAGAAGAGGATTTGGCCGTGATGCAAAAGGAGAATATTCACATTGAGATGCACGTGGACGAAGAGGGAATGCTCAAGCCAAATGTTCCCAAATGGGGTGGGAAATATTATCTGGATATCGATCCGTGGGTTTTAGAAGATCTCCAAAATCGAGGCTTAATTTATCGAGTAGATTCTTATACGCATACGGTTCCCACGTGCTGGCGATGTCACACGCGGCTTATCTACGCGCCGCAGGACGCCTGGTACGTCAATGTCCAAAATCTCAAAGAGAAACTCAAAATAACCAATGACGTCGTTAATTGGTTCCCCGAGCACTTTAAATATGGCAGATATGTAAAAAGTCTTGAGCATGCACCGGATTGGTGTATCTCCCGGAGTCGATACTGGGGAAGCCCGGTGCCGGTGTGGGAGTGCCCGAATGGTCATCGGTTTGTGCCCGGATCTATTGCAGAGTTAGAAAAAGAATCGGGTGCAAAAATAAACGATCTCCATAAACCTGATATAGATAAAGTGACCGTGATATGCCAACAATGCGGAAAAACTGCCCGTCGTGTACCGGAAGTTTTGGATAGTTGGATAGAAGCCGGGTCAGCATCATTTGCTGAGCGCCATTTTCCGTTCGATCAAGCGGTAAAGCTCGAGGAATTTTTTCCTCCTGATTTCATTGTCGAATATACCGGCCAGATCCGTGCGTGGTTTTATGTGCTCCATGTTATCGCCACGGCGCTGTATGATTCCCATGCATTCAAAAACGTTGTCGTGACCGGGGTGATTTTGGGAACCGACGGAAGAAAGATGAGTAAAAATTACGGTAACTATCCCGATCCCAAAGAAATGATTACCAAATATGGCGGTGACGCGCTCCGTCTTTACCTTATGGGAAGCCCGGTCATGCACGGTGAGGATATTCGTATTTCCGAAGAACAGTATCGCATGCGGGTCCGCGGCCTCATGCTTATTCTCTGGAATGTCTATAATTTTTTCGTAACATACGCAAACGTAGATCACTGGGAGAAAAAGCCCGGCAAAAGCAATGCTGTCCTTGATCGATGGATTACATCGTTGCTTCAAAAATTAACCGGAGAGGTAACAGAAGCGCTCGAGAAATACGATACCGTAAAAGCGATAGAGTCGATTCACAATTTTGTTTCAGATATATCGACGTGGTACATACGCCGAAGCCGCGATCGGGTTGGACCAAACGGCACAGACAAAGAGAATTTTTACCATACGAGTTTGGCTGTGCTTACAACACTTTCAAAGCTTCTTGCGCCCCTTGCGCCCTTTATAGCTGAAGAAATCTACAGAAATCTAACCGGAGAAGAGTCGGTGCATTTGGCTTTTTGGCCGATAGCCGATAAAACCTTGATTCATGAGGAACTCGAGAAAAATATGGTTTTAGTAAGGAAAATAGTTGAGGCAGCTCATGCGAAACGGAAAGAAGCAAAAATAAAAGTGCGCCAACCCTTAAACGAATTACGAATGACGAATGACGAATTACGAGATGAAGAATTATTAGATCTGATAAAACAAGAAGTAAATGTGAAAAGAATTACGGTAGTCGATGGGAAAAAATTTTCCGTTGATTTAGACCTTACTATTACTCCCCAACTCAAACAAGAAGGAGATGCACGGGAACTTGTCCGACAGGTACAGATTTTACGCAAAGGCAAAGGGTGTAGAATAGATGAACACATTTCCCTGCTGCTTCCTAAGTCGTATCAATCGTTTCCGGAAGATCTGATAGCTTACGTAAAGCGGGAAACATTAACGAGTAACGTCCAATGGGGAGAAACTATCGAATTGACTGGATTAGTACGATAACCCTCATTTGTATTGGGTTATTTGGTTTATTTCTTCTTGCAACAATTAACCAGACGTTATTTCTGCAGCAATTGGCGTTTTTGATCGTGGGAATTGCTTTGCTTATCGTTGTAAGCGTAGTACACCCCGCGATACTCTGGTGGTTGGCCCCGTTTGGTTTTATCGGAAGCTTATTTTTTTTGACGATTACGTATGTAGCCCCCGCCGTTCGCGGATCTCATCGATGGTTATCCATAGGAGGCCTTGCGCTCCAACCATCGGAATTTGTTAAACCCATTCTGCTTCTGTTTTTTACCTGGGCGATTACGAGATTCCCTCCTCGACAGGCCAAATATATTCCGCTCCATATCGTTTTATTTCTTGTGCCGTTTCTGTTGGTACTCAAACAACCTGACCTTGGTACCGCTGTCGTGTACGGGAGTTTTTGGCTCGCGATGATGCTCGCCGGAGGTTTTTCTCTCCCGCTTGTGTTGGCGTGTGGGACTATCTTTGCTCTGTCTATTCCGGGCTTATGGAATCTGCTTGCTCCATATCAACGGGATCGTATTACGACGTTTTTGAGTCCGGGCCATGATCCCGCTGGCGCCGGGTACAATGCAATCCAGGCCATGATCGCCGTGGGGAGTGGCCAGCTTTTTGGGAGGGGACTGGGACGGGGAACGCAAAGTCACCTGCGATTTTTGCCCGAGCATCACACGGATTTTATTTTTGCTACTCTCGTTGAAGAGTTAGGATTTGTCGGAGGAGCACTTCTTATTGCCGGCTACGCGTATCTTTTGTGGCGGGTTATTCGACCGCTTGTGCGTGGAAGTTTGACCGACGCATACCCCTATATTTTCACAATCGGTCTATTTTCCATGATTCTTACCCAAATATTTATTAATACCGGCATGAATATGGGGATTATTCCGATTACCGGAATTACACTGCCTTTTGTTTCCTATGGAGGAAGCTCGGTATTATCTCTGTGTCTCTCGTTTGGGTTACTGTGGGCGATACGGGGCAGGTAATTGCGTTTAGGGCCTCATAATTGATACAATAGGGTCATGTTTGCAATCGTTGATATTGCCGGCAAGCAATATAAAGCTACCAAAGGCGCAAAGCTCGTGGTTGATAAACTCGATGGTAAAGAAGGAGACAGCGTCAAATTCGATCGCGTTTTTCTTATTTCTGACGACAAGAAAACCACAACGGGAAATCCTGTGGTTAAGGGTGCGATCGTTGCTGCTAAAATACTCTCGCAACAAAAAGGCGAGAAAATTCACATCCGTCGTTTTAAGTCCAAAGTGCGGGAACGCCGTCATGTAGGATTTCGACCAAGAGAAACCGCTATCGAGATAGTATCGATTACCGTAAAATGACCCTTCTGCTCGTGTTTGGTTCTACCCCCGATCTTGCTTGGCAAGAACTTAATAGCATGGTACCGCTGGCCGAACGAACTTCTCCCCACACTGCAGTTGTCCATGATGGTAGCGTTGATCCATTAAACAGGCTCGGCGGAGTCACAAAAATTGGGAGATTGTCTCATGTCGTTTCTTCCATCGACGCATCAACCCTCGTGCCGATTCTTTCTACGGAGCACTTTCGCTCGTTTGGGATAAGTACCGCCGATACAGCACCTGTTTCTCAAGCATTGCTTGCCCGAATAAAGGAAGAACTTGGCAAGCCAGTGCGGTATGTATCGGGCCAACTTTCTTCAGTCGTCATCACCAAGCAACACGTGTGTGAACTTGTTGTTTTTCCGTACCGGGGAAAATTTGGTGTGGCAGTGACGGTCTCTGTGCAGGATTTCGAGGGATGGACGAAGCGGGATCGCGGACGGCCGTATGCTGATCCCAAAGCCGGCATGTTGCCGCCAAAAGTTGCCCGGATGATGGTTAATATCGCCGGTTCTTCCTTGTCACAAAAAACTTTGTTGGATCCCTTTTGCGGCATGGGGACGATTGTAGCCGAAGCCCTCCTTCTGGGTTGGCAGGTGATCGGAAGCGATCAGTCTGTTGATGCGGTCAAAAAAGCGCAAGTAAATCTACAATGGTTAGGTCTTTCAAATAAAAAGTGGAAATTTTTTGTTTCAGATGCGACACACATATCGGAGAACATCGTACCGGTCGATGCAATTGTAACCGAGCCGTTTATGGGCAAGCCGGATGTTCCCGATGAAAAGGTACGGGACATGGTGACCGGCCTCGAAAAACTGTATATCGGTTGCTTGAAGGATTGGTACGCGATTGTAAAGCCCCGCGGGAAGGTTGTCATGATCGTGCCGCGATTTGTCAGGGGGAAAAAAAACTACTTCGTGAAAAAAGTCATTGACAGCTGTGAAACCCTTGGGTATACTGTGCTCGTTGGTCCTATAGAGTATGCACGACCAAACGCAATGGTAAAACGAGAAATTTTCGTTTTTACCAAATTAGTCTAATTTGTCCAATTAGTCTAATTTGACAAATAGAAAAATTTTATGGCACACGTGAAAGCAAGCGGTACCGCAAAAGGCAATAAAGATTCCGTTTCCAAACGACTTGGGGTAAAAGTATACGGAGGTCAGCATGCCAAGCCCGGCAATATAATCATTCGACAAAAAGGAACGAAAGTAGTCCCCGGTGAGGGCGTGATGATGGGGCGGGATTATACGATTTTTGCGACCCAAGTGGGACTCGTGCAATTTTCGAGCAAATTAGGTAAACAGGTTGTATCCGTCGTGCCCGCGGCATAAAAAATGGCTGACACACAACAAGTGCTTCATCTCGAAATCAACATGGTAGAGCCAAACCCTCTCCAGCCGCGCGGTCTGATTTCTCCTGATTCGCTTTCTGATTTAGTAAATTCGATAAAAGAACACGGTATTATTGAGCCCCTCGTCGTTGCAAAAACGCCGGCAGGCTACCAGCTTATTGCCGGCGAGCGTCGCTGGAGAGCAAGTAAACTCGCTGGTCTGACGACGGTGCCGGTCCTCGTTAAGGAAACCACCGCCAAAGGGATGCTCGAGATGGCCATCGTCGAAAACGTCCAGCGTGAAGATCTCAATCCCATAGAACGCGCTCAGGCATTCCAGCGCCTCATTGAAGAGTTTGGCCTTCCGGTTTCGGAGATTTCCAAACGTATCGGAAAGAGTGAATCGTATGTCAGTAATACCATGCGGCTTATGGCCCTTCCCGACGCAATAAAAGATGGTCTCATATCCGGCGCCATTACCGAGGGGCACGCACGTGCGATTGCAGGACTTGGTGAGGTAAGACTCATGGTCGATGCGTATAAAACGATTTTAGCCGAAAGCGCGTCTGTACGGAGAGCCGAAGATCTCGCGCGCAGACTCAAAGCCCAGTACGACAAAAAACCGACGATGAAAGTTGAGCGGATTCACAGTGATGAGCTCGATATCATGGCCAAAGACATGGCACAAGCAGTCAATGGGCTAGTGAAAATTACGCAATCGAAAGTAGAGGCGAGACTCGTGTTTGTGATTCGCGGTAATCTCGAAAGTACGAGTAAATCTTTGAAACTCATCCACGGACACCTTGCTGAAAAATGAGAGAGTAATTAATTGAGGGTATACGCCGGGTGGGGAACGAGGCCAAATTCTGAAAACGGCCAGTAACGTAAAAACGCTTTTCCGATAAAATCTTCTTTTGGTATCGGGCCGAATTCCCGGGAATCGGAACTATGGGGTCGATTGTCTCCTGCGACAAAATACATACCTTCCGGAACCGTGATTTCTTCTCCTTCTCGCAGGTACGACCCGCCGAAGATAACGACACCAGGCGTTAAGTATGGCTCAATTACTTTTTCATTATTAACGTAGAGAGCATTATCGTGAAGGCTTACCGTATCACCGGGAAGCCCGATGATGCGCTTGATGTAGTCAATTTCTTTATTGCTCGGAGATTTAAATATGACCACATCACCGCGGGCGGGATTTTTCAGCTTGTATTCAATTTTATTGGTAAGAATATATTCGCCGTTATGGAAATTGGGTTCCATCGAGGCGCCGTTAATTTCCTGCGGCGACATGATAAAGAGGTAAATCATGACCATGATGGCCAGAATGACCACGATTCCCTGGAGAAAATCAAAAATTGCCCCTACGACGCGTTTAATTAGGTCCATATATATAAGTGTAGGTGATATAATAGAGACCGTCAAGCCGTGGAAAACGGACGACTAGCTCAGTGGTAGAGCGCTTCGTTGACATCGAAGAGGCCGTTGGTTCAATCCCAACGTCGTCCACTTAATATTGATCATAAATCTATTTATGTCATACAGAATCGTGTGGCCGAGCGTTCTTCTTGTGATGATTCTGTCCTCTGAAATATTACTTTTTCAATGCGACAGCGGGTTCATCATTGGGGGGTGCGAGGTGGTGCGTGCTTTTTTGGATTCTTTTGTTTTTATTTCGCTTGTCTGTTACGTGATTCTGGTATTAATTATGAAGATAGTGATTTCCCGCTTTCATAGAGCTGGAAAATGGATGTATATTGCTTTAGGACCACTCTCGCTAATTATTTCGGGAATAATAGTATATTTTGACCCTATTTTTTTACTGTATCCACTCAAGCTTCGGGGATTTTAAATTACTTCATTACGTCTTCAATAGGATTTTTTTCATCAAAAGTAATTGTGGCAAATTTCGGAAAAATAGAGTTGTGTTTGTATTCTTTCCATAATGTCCTTCCGTCAGATAAAAATTGCGCCACGATGATATCGTTTCCGAATTTTTTGGGTTGCAAGATCAATTTGTATTTTCCTTTTTTGGGGTTGGCAAATGCCACAATGCCGCTTGTATCGTGTTTCGTTTTTCCGTCCGGGTCCGTTACTTCGAAGATCGACGGATAACTCATAACTACGAGTGCCGACGTGGGCTCCTGTGCTGTCAATGCTTGAACTGATGGAATACCAAGAAAATCGAGAATCGTTTGGACACCAAGAGGATTTTGAATGACCCCGGTGTGAGACAAAGGCAGCATTGTGTTTGTGGCACCGGAAATGACACTGCTGATTCCAAGGACGGTGCCATCGCCGGTTTTCGTATATTCTTTATCCGTTGGATTTCCATCGAGCCACAACCCTTTATTTACTTGTTTGTTGGTCGGATCTTTGACGATAATGCTCGTCAGTGTTTTTTGATTATTTCCTGAAATCGTGCCAACCACGACTCCGAAAAATGGGTTGGATAATCCGATGGGAAGCCAATTATTTTGAATATGTAAAGAGCTTGTGGATTTGAGCTGTTTTGTCTTTTTGTCACGAAGATAGTTAAACGTCGGGAGAAGATTTTGAATCGAAGGAACGTATTGATGAACACTCTCAAAATCGGTCAGATTATGAAGTTTGTTGCATCGCTTGAGTAAAATAGTCATCGCCGACCGAAAGAGAAAATTATCATTCCATGCTTTACCCGCGGCCCATGCGGGGTATGCATGCGGCATTCCATTTAAAGGTGAGCCAACAGTCACGAGATGATCAAGACGATTGTTTTGTTGACTCGTCTGGAGATAGCCGGTACTCAGCAGTCCTCCCATGCTATGGGCAACCAGATCAACTTTTTCATTTGGTACCGTATTGGCATCAATAAATTGGGTGAGACCGGATATAGTGTCCGGAATTTGTTTGCGCCAGTCATATGCATAAAGAAGTGGGAGTTTACCTGCCCGAGAGAGCGAATCGGTTAAGGGAGAGTAAATAGATTCTGCGAGCGGATTAAGTATCCAATTTCCTTCATATCCGCTCGATTTGCAATTGAGAAATGCATCCGCATTCCAACTCCCGCCAAAGCCCGGTACAACAACGATTTTTGTTGTAGCCGGTGGCATCGGGGATGGGGTCGGAGTGGGCGTCGGGTTTCCATTGGGAAGGGGTCCATCTGCCGCCAGTCCAATACGCAGTTTTGTTTGACTGTTATATGGACCAAGTGCGGTGTAGTAGATGAGCGTTGTGCCGTTGGGCAATGTAATAACAGACGGATCAGCAACGACCTGGTTGTCAAATGTTCCGGCCGCTCCGGGCAATACTACCGGGTTCTTATCAGCCGGTTTGATCCAGGAGATTCCATCGGGAGACGTTGCGTAGTTGATGGAGAATGGTGAATTAGTTGAGTACCACATGTGATACGTCGTTCCGTCGAAGATCACCGATGATCCCCCAAAATCGTTGTGTTCCCAAATTTGGGTTTTAGTAATAATGGGATTGCCTGCATACGGCGTCCACGTAATCCCATCCGGCGACGTCGCCAGCCCAATCTGCCAGTTCCCACCATCCGTCGAACTAAACCACATCTTATACTCCGATCCGACCTTGAGGACAAAGGGGTGCGCTTGGCTTCCGGCTCCCCAAGTTGGCGAACTTAGAGAAAGCGCATTGTATGTTATTTTATTCCATACAAATCCATTGCTTGATTCTGCATATCCAACTCTAAAATTCGTCGTGTCATCTGGAGTCGATGTATACCAGAGTTTATAAGTAGATCCATCTTTAAACACAGATGGAGTATTAAAGTTTTTAGGTTCGCTTTGATTATTAGTATCCCAAAATAAAACGGGATTATTAGCATATTTGCTAAAGTCCGTTGCATTAAGAGAATCAGCGTACCCTGAGCTCCAATATTGATCATTGTGTCCCGCAAACCATAGTTTAATGGTATTATCTTCAAAGAAAATTGATGGGTGTGCGACACGCACAGAATCCCAACTTTGTGGACCAGTTAATAAGACCGGTGTTGAATGTTTCGTAAAAACTCCAAAGGCAAAAGTTTTTGGGGAAGCAAAAGACAAGGGTAGAAAAATAAGAAAGACTAAAAACAACTTGGGCAGGAATTTTTTCACAAATTAATGTTGTTAATAATTATAACAGAGGGTAACTATAGTGATGTCAACTACAAACTTCAATAACAAATACATGAATAAATGCATCTATTGTTCATCAATAAGCACAGTCTTTTTCATAAAGGTAAATAGTTGGAATATACGGAAATGTCTAAATTGTTCGGTTTTATATACCGAAGGCGAAGGCAAAAAAGATAAAAAAATTAATTTAGATACCTACGATTACAGCTATATAAAAGGCTATAAACATCGAAAAAACGAATTACAAAAAAGATTTTTATCACTCTTAAACCACATAGAAAAAAATAAGAACGGTGGTAGATTATTGGATATAGGATGCGGTCTGGGACTCTTTATGGAGACAGCAATGAAGAAATCCAGTTATAATTGGGATGTTCACGGGTTAGAAATAAATAAAAGACTTTTGGATAACGCGTTCAACGACATAAAAAAAAGAATAAAGTCAGGAAACATAGAGAATATACCCTTCGGTTCAAATTATTTTGACTGTGTGACCTGTTTCGACGTTCTTGAGCACAGCAAGTCTCTTAAACACAATCTTGATGAAATTAGCAGGGTATTGAAAAAAGACGGAATACTAGTTATCCAGTCACCAAACTATAAAAGTCTTATGGCGATGATTTCTAAAGAAAAATGGTCGTGGTGGTCTCCACCAGATCATATTTTTCATTTTTCTTCCTCTTTTATGATTAACCTATTGAAAGCTAAGTGGTACGAAGTTCTGGAGGCGTTTACATATGAGCCGCCAAAAGAGTTCTTGTTAGATGTAAAAAGAAGATTTGCTCGCAATCTTGTGCAGAAGATAGTGATCCGTTTAATACAACCCTTACTTTTAACAATAGAAAGAATATCTTGGTTTTTTAATCGTGGGGGTTTGCTTTTTATCGTGGTAAAGAAAATCTAGTATGTCTCTTTCGATTATCATGATTACGAGAAATTGTAGCGAGGTTTTGAATGAAACACTTGAGAGCATTGAGGGGTTGTGGAAGGAGCTCCTGGTGTCGGACCAAAACAGCACAGATGGAACACGAGATATACTCGAACACTATAAGGCCTCAATAATTGAAACAGAGAGCGATAATTTGGGAAAACGAAAGCAGGAGTTGGTTAAGAAAGCAAAGGGTGATTGGATTTTAGTACTCGATAGCGACGAACGGGTCTCCGCAGAATTAAGAGAAGAAATCAAAACAAAAATACATGGATCCCGGCTCGGTGGCCGGGATGACAAGCCAGAAGCATATAGAATTCCGTACCAGAATTATGTATTTGGAAGAGCCGTCTACTGGGGCGGAGAACGGTATAGTAAAGTGCGACTCTTCAGGAATGGATACGGAAACGTAGGTAAAATTCCGCTCCACGAAGAAATCACTGTTGACGGTAAGATTGGTGAGATGAAGGGAGTTATCCATCACCATTCGTATCGAACAATTTCTCAACTTTTTAGAAAATTTACCTCGTACGCACTGATACCTGCACGATTCAAAAAAAAACGTGTGACGTTTGCAAAACTATTTCTCTATGGCCCACATATGTTTTGGGCACGATTTATTGAAGAAAAAGGATATAAGGATGGATTGCACGGATTGGTGCTTGCAATTGCATTCGGGTATATGGAAACTTTGACGTATTGGATGCTGCTTTTGTATTAATGTATTAATACATTAATACAACTTGAATATGAAAAAGGGCGGAGTTTGGTTTGTGGTTTTAACGTTTCATCCGGACAAAAAACGTCTGGAGAAACTCGTCAACGGATTGAAACCGTATCCGGTGGTTGTCGTCGACAATACGCAAGACGAAAATCGTTTTTTATTTACTGGTGTACATACGATTTCACCCGGAAACAATTTAGGATATGCAGGCGGCATGAATCTTGGTTTGCATAAGGCGATGGAACATCATGCAACGTGGATGATTGCTCTTAATGACGACCTTTCGATTTCAAAACGAGGTGTTGATATACTCGTAAACCAATTGTACTCACTCCCGCCCGGAGTCGTCGGTCCATTCGTGGGATCGCTGGATCCGAAACGGTGGACGAGTATCTACCCGTCAAAAACTTCTTTGTATGCATACGTATCGGGTTCGTGTATGGCCATTCACCGGGATGTCATCGAACGAATTGGGTATTTTTTTGACTCGTATTTTATGTACTACGAGGATGCAGATTTTTCCGTACGGGCGACAAAAGCTGGATTTCCTCTCTCTCATATACCACTGGACGTACGACACCAGGACGGATCGAATGAATATTATTTATCACGCAATCATCTTTTGTTTGTGGAGCGAAACGCGCCAACAAGCGTAAAAATTCATGAATTCGTGCGGCTTTTAAAAACTTTTTATGAACACCGAGGGCGGGGAAATGTTGGGGCGGAGCAGGGAGTGCGTGACTACCTAATGCGGAGATTCGGAAGGCGGGATATATGACAATTGGCGTGGATGCCGGGATGTTGGGAGTTAGTGACGAGCGGTTGAAAGTTGGTGTCTATCATGTAGCAAATAACCTCCTCAAAAACATTGCAGCGTTAGACAAAAAAAATACGTACCGGCTATATAGTTTTCTTCCAATTCCGAAATTTGGGAATACTATGCACAATATCGTTCTGTCTCCCGCCAGGGGATACCTGAGATTGCGCCTTCCACTCGAATTGCGAACGCATCCTGTAGATATATTTCTCGGACTTGGACAAGCGCTCCCTCCGTTTCTTCACACGACCTCGATTGGATTTGTATATGACCTTGGATTTCTCTTTCATAAAGAAGCATATGGAAATAGTTATAAAAAATTACTTGGGCAAACGAACTATCTTGTAAAACATGCCAGTCACATTATCACGATATCAAACGCGACCAAGCATGACATCGTCTCGCTCTACGATCGCGATCCAAAAACGATAACCGTTTGTTATCCCGGTGTCGATGATCGATTCAAACCTCAGGGAGAGCGATATCATCATAAAAATCCGTATATTCTTTTTGTAGGTAGCCTCACAAAAACAAAAAATATACCACTGTTGCTTCAATCGCTCGCACTCGTCAAGAAACCACTGGATCTCCTTCTTGCCGGCGGCGATTATTGGCCGGACCCTGCTATCGACGAATCGATCAATCGTTATAAACTTAGCAATCGGGTCAAGAAACTGGGTTTTGTGTCCGATGAAATGCTGTCACGGTATTATCGAGGTGCAGTCGCGTTTGTGACGACGGCCCTCCATGAAGGATTTTGTCTGCCGGTGGTTGAGGCAATGGCCTGTGGGACGCCGGTTATTGCCGTAGACAGGGGTGCGCTTGCCGAAACAGTCGGTGACGGAGGAATCGTGGTACGAGCGGATGCTCAAAGCATTGCCAATGCAGTTGTTTCGATGAATAAACACATACTTGGTCAGAATGCGATAGAGCGGGCAAAAGTTTTTTCATGGCATACGTTCGTAAAAAAAGTATTGTCTCTCTATGAAACCTAAAGTTGCTATTGTCCGGGGAAAATTTCTCAACCGCTATGAAATGCAGTTTTTTGAGCCGCTCGTTCGTCGCTATGACATCACGGCATTCGGGTCGCTCACTCCGTATCACGACCGGTTTGCATTTCCGGTGGTAAAGCTTCCCTCTCCCGTGGATCTTCCGGATTTTCCTTATAAAATGCCAGTACTCAATAGACTATGTATAGATGCGCAGTATCTCTTGGGGCTCGGAAAAAAACTCGATGGTTTTGATATTATTCATACGGCAGAAACATATTTTCACTACACTCAGCAGTGTCTTCATGCCAAAACAAAAGCGAAAGTTATTGCAACGGTTCTGGAGAATATTCCCTTTAACAATGAGGGTATTTGGGGGCGAAAAGCATTTAAAAAACGCGCTCGAGAGAAACTCGACCATATCATCGCACTCACCCAGAAAACGAAAGACGCGCTTCTTATGGAAGGATGCGATCCTTCCAAGATAAGCCTGATTGCTCACTTTGTGGATACCAAGCGATTTACCCCGGCGCCAATGAGGAAAGACGTTCGTACGATTTTATTTTGCGGCAGACTCGAGGAATATAAGGGGGTGTTTGATTTTGTCGCGATGGCGAAGCGCCTGCCAAAAACGTTTCGGTTCGTGATGGTAGGGGAAGGTAGTCAAAAAGATAAACTCAGAAACTCCGGGGTGGAATTGCGATCGGTTTCATATGATGAAATGCCAAGAGTCTATCACGAAGCGGATATTTTTGTTGCGCCATCAAAGCCCACGAAAACATGGGAGGAACAATACTCTACTGTGCTATTGGAAGCGCAAGCTGCCGGACTACCGATCGTTACGACGAGGACAGGGGGAATCCCGGAAAATATCGGGGATGCCGGTTTTACGGTCGAGCCGGGCGACGTTGCCGGCTTAGTGAGGACAGTGCAGAGGTTTATTGAGGAGCCGAAATTACGTGCTGACTATAGCAAACGGGCCCGAAAACGTGCTATAGAAGTTCATGATATCCGAATCGGTGCCCATAAACTTGATATGCTCTACACCCGCCTACTCAATCATTGATGTGCAAACAAAAACCTGGGGACTACTGGCGCTTGCCCTTATCCTGCTTAGTTTCGCTACGTTCCATGAGTCGCTCAATTTTGGATTTTGGAAAGATGATTGGAGATATGTGTGGTGTGCATGGTCCCGGTCCGATGCGTGTGGCGGGGCGTGGCTCCACCCTGCAACGCCTGTTGAATTTATAGTTCTCGAGCGATTATTCGGAAACAAGGTGATTGCGTGGCAGATTATCGGCCTTCTTTTCCGTGCGATTCTTGCTCTTTCTGTTGTCCGATTGACGCAGGTTTCAACCGGGAGAATTTACGGAGGAATACTTGCCGGGCTTATCGCTGTCACCTCTGTTGTCGGTCTTGAATCGGTGCACTGGTCAAGTGCGCACGTAACAGCAATTGTCGCCATTTTCGTAACATTATCGCTTTCGTACTGGATCGGGTATGTACGATTCGGCAAAAATTCATCATTGATATGTGCCCTGATCCTTGGGATGTTGGGAATATTCGCCGATCCGTGGCGTGCGATTGGACTTTTGCCCATGGCTTTGTTCGTAACGTTTATTCGTGGTTCACGAACTCGCAGACTCCGATTGCGACGAGTATTGCTGTACTGCTACTCGATGTTTTTGATCGCATTTGTCCTCTATGCGTTTGTCCAACGCGATTTTTTTGCCCAGACTCAAATTGGGCAATTTTTTCGGGGTAAGCCGTCGCTGATGACGGTGCTGTCCAAAACAAAAATAATCGGGCATTATTTCAATTCCCTGTTTAATCTCGCTATCGGATGGATAATTCCGGCCTCACACGAGACGACCGAATTCAGTCATGGCGTCTTCCAGAAATTCCGTGCGTGGATCGGCATACTTGTTTTTGGATTGCTTGCTATTGTGAGTGTGATGAAGAGAAGGGGACATGCCTTGGCGCTCGTGTGGATCGTGCTTTTCTATTTGCCTGTGTGGTTGTTTGATCCGCGCGTCATTACGACGGAAGTTCATAGATATCTCGTGATTCCCAGCGTAGGATTGTTTGTACTTTTGGGATATGGACTTTCTAAAATTCGGCCTGTATGGATCGCGATAACGGTAAGTGTTGTCTGCTTAGTTATCAATGGTGTCGCATCTCAACGGGCGCTTGCTTCTGTGGCTTTTTTCCGTTCCCGGGCTTTAACGGATAGGGTATGGAATACGATTGACCAAAATACGCCGAGCGGCACATATCCGAACGTTCTTGTTCTTGGGGGAGAGGAGCCGATAAAAACAAATGTGTTTCTCTACGGAAATACATTCGCATTTGCGCTCAATAAAAATATCCGCGACTCGCAGAATTTTCCGATCGTTTCCGACGATATCGGTCTGGGTTTGGAAGCGCTTGGAGGAAACCGGGATACAATAGAGCGTAATCGTTTGTCCCAATGGTATGTATACAATGACGGAACACTTGTTAATCAAACCGATATATTATGGTTTCGCCTCCAGAGGGAAGCATGCGCGCCGTTACGTCCGGATGAGAAAAAAGACGACAAGAAGCATATTAACTGATAGTAAAGACACGGAAAGAAGCAAAAGCGCACTGTTGGGAATTTTTGTTTTTGATACAACCCCAGCAACCCCGAAAGCCAGGAGCGGAAGCATGCCAACAAACATGCGTCCGCTGTAGCTTGCTCCCTGCCACCACGTGCTCCAGCTCCCGACAATCAACAGTTGAAGTAAAAAAACCAGGAGAAAATTTTTGCGATTCCACAGTCCTATCAGTCCCAAAAGTGTCACCGGGGTCCAGAGAAAAAGACCGTTTGAAGGAGCAAAAAGGACGCCCAGAATATGGGGGAACCCAAATCCTTCACCGTTAGCAAGGTAAGGCAGGGCCAGAGGGTTGCCATAGAGCCAAAACCACGCGAACATTTGCGGTAAGAATCCAAGAACCAACCCACTCAGAAATGGTCGCCATTTCACTCGTCGTACGAGAAAACCCACGATCATATCCTGTGGTCGCACGATACCAACAAGCCCGAGACTCACCCCGATGGCAAACCACGATTTTTGTTTTGCAGAAAGAAACGAGAGAAAAAGTACAACCGTAAAAAACGACAGTGCGTGAGAATTGACCGGGTCGATAGATCCGTAAAACAAGAGATTTGTGGAAAAAGACACGAGAAGAATGGTGATGAGGGAGGCCCGCTCGGAAAAATTACGGAGGAGCAATCTGAAGAGCAATACCAGGCCGGTGATCGTATAAAAAACACTTGCAAATCCAACAGACAGTTCATTTTTTGAAAAGATATATGCAGGGGTCCAAAATAATGCAGGTCCGATACTATATTTATTATTAGGTATTGGCCCAATATCCGAAAATATTGATTGCAAATGTGCATAGTAATAGATTCCATCACCGTAGACTGTTTTTCCTAGGTACGTCGCATGGAAGGTAAAGAAGAGAAGGTAGAGAGAAAAAATAATGGCAAATACGAGGCGGGCGGTCATCGTAGTCAAGCATGGTACAATGAAAACAGTGATTTCCGCAATTATTCTTGCCAAAGATAGTGAAACGACAATAGAAAAAACTCTCCAAAGCCTCACGTGGTGTGATGAACTCATAGTTATCGATGATGATTCTTCTGACGGGACTGTTTTGTTAGCAAAAAAAGCAGGAGCGACCGTGTATATTCACAAAAGTAACGATGATTTTGCTGCCCAACGAAACTGGGCGATGGAGAAGGCGAAAGGGGAGTGGATACTGTTTGTCGATTCAGATGAAGTGGTTTCCTCCGAGCTCGCCTCAGAAATCAGTTCTGTCATCCCGGCCGCAGAGCCGGGATCCAGTCAGATAAAAACATGGATTCCGGGTCAAGCCCGGAATGACAATGTTATAAATGGATACTACGTAAAAAGACGCGACTATCTTTTTGGCCGGTGGTTAAAACACGGAGAAACCAGCAGAGTAAGGTTATTGCGGTTGGCAAAGAAAGGATCCGGGAAGTGGATTCGTCCGGTTCATGAAGTTTGGAACGTGCGCGGGGAGACCGGTTATCTTTCACACCCAATTCTCCATTACCCCCACCCC
>Ga0075883_112_pt2 | contig 16632 bp, 14 predicted proteins | sample RifGroA1_FD_68306 | JGI IMG/M metagenome (GOLD analysis project Ga0075883, IMG submission 68306) | Parcubacteria (Azambacteria) bacterium GW2011_GWA1_44_9 | reverse complement strand
TGGATTGGGTAGTTTTTCCCTGGGAAACCCAGACCAGCTCGCGCTACGATGGAATCGTTTGAAGCGATAAGTAATTGTCAAAACCAAAGAGTGTGATACACTCTTTTTAGTTATTTCTTGTAAAAGATGGTCCGATGGAACGTAGTTGTCTTTTCTGCGATTCCCAACAGATGGAACCACGGTCGATTTTAATCGGCCGGTGCTGGTTTGTAATCAAGGATAATTTTCCAGTCGGATTGGGTCATGCGTTGATTATTCTTAAACGCCATTATCCCGACATGTTTGGTTTAAGTAAACCTGAATGGGAAGAACTTCGGGATATTACGGAACGCGCCAAAGAAAATTGGGACCACGAATACACCCCTGACGGCTATAACCTTGGCGTGAACTGCGGGGAAGCCGCGGGCCAGACGGTCTTTCATCTTCATATTCACTTAATCCCGAGATACAAAGGCGACGTAGAGAATCCCAGAGGAGGCATTAGGAATTTCAAAAAGCCGTTGGTGCCGTATGAATAAGAAGCGAAAGCTTTACGAAGTTTTGATAAAAGGCATCACTATTTTGACCACCGTACCCGGCAGATATGCGGGAAACAGGCCAAGAAAAATCTTTGGCCGTCTGGACTGCAAATCAGGAATGCGGATGAAAAAAGAAAACCGTGTTTTCTTTCATACCTGGGAAGATGCGATAGAGCAAGGATACAGGCCTTGCAAAAAGTGCAAACCGACGAGATAAATTCTCGTCTTTTTAATTCTGATAGCACCTTACAACCTCCATGCATGCTGCGGGGTGCACTTTTTAAAAATTTTACTAAATTTTGTGTCCACGCCGGAGTTCGTGAGTTATGCTATTCAGGATTCAGGCTTTCAGTCAGATGAGCTAAGCCATTCAGTAAACTTAGTGATACGGCAGGCTGGACCCGCCGTCGTGAGGACAAGTGGAGATTGCCGCTGGAGCAATCGTAACGGGCTGAAATAAGGTGCTGGGCGGAGCGAATAATCTTAATATGCTGAACCGATTGACCTTTGTTTATAAAACGTGTAGTTTTGCGATAGATTTCGGTTCTTTGTCAATTAGGAAAAGAAATGACCAAGAAACTGACCCCTCTTCTCGCTTTAGTGTTTTTGTTGATGCCGTTGACGGCTTATGCCCAATTCGGCAAAAATCAGGTAATCTGGGAAAAAACAACGTGGAACTTCTATCAGTCGGCTCATTTTGATTTTTATTTCTCGCTGGAAATAAAAGACGAGGATGTCCAGAAGCACTTTACCAACCTGGTGGCGCATATGGAAGGTTCTCGTGAATTTTTGAGTGTTAAACTAAATCATGAATTAAAAAAGAGGCCAATCGTAGTCGTGTCGCGCACGCATAGTCAGTTTGAAGCACTTCATCTTGCCGGCGACGAGTTTATGCCCGAAGGTGTCGGCGCTTACGCGTTTCCTCGCGGTTCCCGGCTTCTGCCGGATTCCGACATGATTCTCGTAGTCAAACCGGATTTTCTGCCGGTCTTGAACCGCACCATCTATACCCATGAATTGGTACACATTTTCCAATTTGATATGATCGGCTGGAGTTTCATCGGCCGGGCGGTCGGCGCGGATTCAATCGAGGGGTGGCTATATGAAGCTACCGCAGATTATTTGGCTAATAAATATGCCCCATATTCACGCGATGACATCCGCAAAATAGAACAGCGCATGGCGGCAGCAAATGTCAAAAATCCTCAATTCGGTTTGCCTACGCTGGAAATGCTGTCGCAAGGCCAAGCCAATCCCTACGCGCTTGGTGCTATGGTGTTCATGTTTCTCGAAGCCAAATATAACGAAAAGGCGGTGACGGATCTAATCGTGAATATCTTCAGTCGGCACGGCCAGAGGTTCACCGAACTTTTGGCTGATATTTCACAGGGAGAGTTCTATAATGCTGAAGCATTTGATCGGGCGCACCGCAACTATTGGGCAGATAAGTATACTGAGGACTCTTTGGAACGGCCCAAGCCATATCAGGAAACATCCAGCATCAAGGGCCGTCAAATCATTAAGCAGAATTTTCCGTTTCCATTAACATCATCCGAAGTGTCGCCTGATGGAAATTTTGTAGCATTTCTGACTTTCAATCCCAAGAACGGCATCGTCTTGGCTGTGGCGCGCATGCTACCGCGGGACGAACCGCCATATGTACCGCAGGCCAAGCGTAAAAAGTTTTGGATGTTTGGTGAGCAGATGACCGTTCAGGGTCCGCCCTTGCGGATTTTGACGACGTTCATGCCCCCTAAGCATTATGAATATATCATCGGTCAGGAGCTTAATGTCTGGCCGTTCAACGGCTCTGACTTGAGCTGGTGGCAGGATGCGAACTGGGTCCATGATTTTAAGGAAGCGCTGGCCAACGCCGAAAAAAATAAAATTGATATCCAGGTTCTAAACAACGATATCAATAATCTGAATCAGGAAAGAAATAAGACGAAGGACAAAGATGCCAAGACTAAGATTGAGGATAAGATAAAAACGGACCGTGAAAAAATTGCTGTTCTTGAAAAAGAAAGCGCACCGCTGTATGAAAAATTAGCGAAAGTACAAAAAATTCCCAATGTCAGCAAGATTGCGTTTTTTGCCCGCAAGAATAGGGATCACGCCTTATTTATTCTCGATGGAAATACCCGCAAATTCCTGGTTGAAAGAGAATTCAAGGAACTTGACCAGGCCTTCTCGCCGAATTTTAGCGCTGACGGCAAGACCATATATTTTTCGGCAGCCAAAAATATTCAACGCGATGTGTATTCAATGGATCTTGAAACACATGAGCTGAAAAATCTGACTAATGGCGGCGTGTTCAATAGCGCTCCGCGGATATCGCCTGATGGAACTAAGCTGGTATATGTGGCATTTGATGGCGGTTATCAGAAGTTGTTTCTGTTGGATATGGCAACGGGTACAAAAGAACAGTTGACCCGTGGCCGCTGGAATGATAATTCACCAAGCTGGTCGTCCGATAACTCTACGCTTGTGTATTCTTCCGACGAGAAGGATGAAATATGGAATTTGTACACGCTTGATTTGATGACTCGCACCAATAAGCAGTGGTCGGAAATCTACGGCGGCATCTTCACTCCGAAGTTTGTTACCGGCGAGAATGACCGTATTGTTTATTCCGGTTATATGGAAGACGATCAGTTTATGAGTTATATTTTTTCTAACTTTAAACTGTTCGATGCCCGGTTGAAAGAGCCACTTCGGGTTTCTGTGGTTGAAAATAAAGACGAGAATATGGAGTTAGCGTTCCGCAGCCAGGAAGCTGTTACTGAACAACTTGATCTGCGTCAGCTGGAAGATCTCCAACCACCCCCGGCCCGTTGGAAGTTCTCCGGGTCGAACATAACTATCGGTTCAAGCACCATTTGGGGAATATTTGCAAGCTCTCAATTTGTAGTTCAGGATATCTTGGCCAATCGGACGCATTTGGGACTTTATGCCCAATATAGCGACTTTAAGTACATTGACTATACATATCAGGATTTGTCCCGACGCTGGGGGTTGGCTGCGAATTTCAACCATGCTCAATATCCACTTATCTATCTCTTGCGCGATTTTAAGGGCCAGTATCCGCGCTACCAGTATCCCGATGGCGACCGTAACCAGTTTATAGTTAAAAATACCTGGGTGAAAGAAACAAGTGCGACAATCTATACGGAATACCCGTTCAATAAATGGAACCGGGTTGAGTTGGGGGTCCGGCCGCGCAATCGGACATACGTTCTGCCTCTTACAGACGCAGACGTAACTTATTACGGGGACCAGATTCCCGAGATTGATCGGCAGTTCTATGATTTCTTCAAGAACTCCAACGGCCGAACAAATGTCGGCCTCTCGGCGGCGTTCGTGCACGATACGGTTCTTTATTCGAACAACACTCTTGGACCGCTACATGGTGACGCTCTGCGCGCTCAAGTGGAATACGGCCCGGGTTTGAACAAGAACTCGGAAACATATCTGACTGCGCAGGTTGATGCCCGTAAATATATTCGCCTATCCAGCGGTTCACTATTTGCGGTTCACTTTGCCGGGCTTAACAGTACCAGACCCAATGGTGATGTTGTGCTTCTGGGCGGTAGTGAAACTTTGAGAAATTATCCGTATTTCAGCGTTGCCGGCAACCAAGTTGGCTATGGAAGCGCGGAACTTCGTTTCCCGGTTGCTGATGTGGCGCTGTTCAGCGTTATCCCGCTCCAGATTCGCGGGGAGTTGTTTGCTGATTATGCTATAGCCAAATTCAGTAATGATTTATTTCCGACCCGCAAGGAATGGGCATATGGCTTCGGCCTGCAGACCAATTTCTTTCTGCCCATGAACTTTGAATGGGCAAAAACCAAATTTGCACCCGATAAGTGGACTTTCAATTTCCGGATTGGTTTCAATTTCTAATGACAAAAATACGCCCCCAAAATGGGGGCTTTTTAATTTTTGCAAACTATCCCTCTCCCGTCTCCCAACCTCGAAGCCAATCAGCCCCAAGACTACCATTCGAACGCCCAGCGTGCGTTCTCATTGCCTTTCGTCAGTCGCTCTCTCGCTTATCGCTCGAACCATGCCCACTTCCTTCCTCTAAGCGCGCTTTGGGGCTGATTGGCTTCTTGATAAGGCGTTCGCTTTAATTCGAGTAGGCAGGTCGTAGATGACCGGGGTTCCTGAAGCTTTACATTTCCGATAGGGGGCATATAGTTTTAAGCAGATATCCGTTCCTTTAAAAGAGGTATTCATGTTTCTCACATTGGCGCTTTCGCTTGTTTTGGAGATTGTTGGCGGTCCTTTGGCCAATTCTCCTCCTGACATAAAAAATTTAACTCCGGTTCTGTCCAAAGAATTGGAATTCCGGATCGATGACTATAAAACAGCGCTTGTCGGCCGGATAGTTGTTTATCAGAATCCGGATGATCCGAACGAGTTTGTCCGGGTCTATTACCGGCAAGTGGCCATTATTTCTGAACGGGCCCAGGAAAAAAATTCTTCAGACGCCGTCAATCGCAACACGAATTTGTCCAATCTAAATTATCATCTCAAAGAGGAGTCGGAGACCCTCGGCAGGGTTCAGCAAGCAACCGATGCTTTTGCTTATGTTCAATGGCGGACAATTAAAGATCCGCGAACCGGACAGGATATCAGAGACGGTTTTTTCCGGTCATGGCTTTTGGAACAGAATGGTAATTGGACGTTTGCCTACGGTTATAATCCAGACACTTCACCGTTTTCCGAACCGTCCAAGGATAATCCTAAGAAGAGAATTAATGTCGGAATTCAGTTTACTTTAATTGGTGCAGTTCACATCGTCCGGATTGATCAGGATGATATTTTAGTTTCAGTTGAGGAGGCGGCCGATGAGAAAAAGTAAGACACTTGCGATAGCGCTTGTTGCGCTCTCGCTGTTTGCGGCCGGTTGCGCTTCTAGCGGCGTGAAAAAGCCGACTGTATTCGTTGATCGGTACAACTATATTCCAGCTGATATTCCTTCTCAATTCCCGAATCGGTATGAACATTTCATTTCCACTAAGGAGCTTAAGGAGTTCAAGAAACTTCTGACGGACGAGGAACGGCAGGTGTTTATTGATAAGTTCTGGGAAGAACGGGATACTGATCCCGCAACATCCTGGAATGAGTATAAACAAGAGATTGATGACCGGATTGACGACATTGTAAGCGAGCGATTTTTCAACACAGCCGGTATGACCGGACTATTATTCCGCTCAAATGGCGGATTTCGGGGCGATATGGCGCAGGTTTATCTCCTTTACGGAGAGCCGGATATTATGGACATGCTTGAAGGCCGTTCGTTTTCCAACTTAATGCTTTGGGTCTATGTCAATCCCGAAAATGGCAACATCCTTTATGCTTTCCTGTTCTACCAGAAGGGTAGTTTGGGGGTATATAATCTGTTCCCCCAGGATTCTTATAAGATGGATATGTGTAGCGCCCTCTATGAAGTTGCTACTCTCCGGTCGTATTCCTATCCCGCCGGCGGCATGGAAAGGTGTTCCGAAGACCTTTATCGGATTTATGAAGAAATTTATCGTTCAATTGGCAAGGGCGGAATTCTGGATGGAGATATCTTTGTCTGGTCTCTTTTTAACTTCTCGCAAGAAGGTACACTCTTACAAGGAAAGGCGCTTGAACCACCCAAACCTGCATCGGAGATTGCCAAACAGTCAAAAGCGCGTGTAATTGGCGAAGCACCCAAGCTTTCTGGGACAGCCGAAACCGATTACATTCTTGCTTCCTGCGAGAAATGCAATTCGCTTATCCCGGCCGAACTTCAGCTTGGCAAAGAGTTTACTCTTTTGATTCGCCGGAGCGATATTGACTGGAAAATTGTCGGCGAACAGGCCGAAGTGGAATTGAAGGTAAGAATTATGTTGGAAAATGCTGAAGGTCGGGCGCCATTGATTTTTGAAAAGGAGGCGCCTTTCAAAGACAATAAAAACGTGGTTGTTTCGGATCCTCAAGGTCAGGTCGTTATCGTCTTATTGACCGCTGATGAGGTAGCAGAGATTCCAGCTGAAACTTATCAAGTGAGTGTTTATGTGAAAAACATTATGACCAACAAGTACAATGCTTGGTCTAAAGAATTCACCAAGTAATTATAACGAGCTTAACGCTCGTTTTTGTTTTGTCTGGAGGGCTTTTCTTTTTGTTAATTTTGTGGTAAAATTATCAAATCGTGGAAGATAATGTCTCCAAAATTAAGGATCGGCTTGACGTTGTTGACGTTATCTCCGGGTATTTGAAGTTGCAAAAAGCGGGCATTAATTTTAAGGCCCGCTGTCCTTTTCATAATGAGAAGACGCCTTCCTTTGTTGTTTCTCCGGAACGCCAGGTGTGGCATTGTTTTGGATGTTCCAAGGGGGGAGATATCTTCAGTTTCGTACAAGATATAGAAGGTGTCGAATTTCCCGAGGCCTTAAGGGTTCTTGCCGCCAAAGCCGGAATAGAACTTGAGTCATTTAATCCCGCCGTCAAAGACGACAAGACAAAATTATATGAGGTTTGTGAATCGGCTACAAAGTTCTTCGAAAAACAGTTTCTCTCAAGCACCGGAAAACTTGCTTTGGAATATCTAAAAAATAGGGGAGTTGCGGAACCCACAATCCAAGAATTCCGTTTGGGATTTGCCCCCAATGATTGGAATGCTTTGGGGACTTTTCTGAAAAACTGCGGTTATTCTGAAGACGAGATAGTGGAAGCCGGGTTGGCTATCAAAAGAAATGACGGTTCGGGCATTTATGACCGATTTCGTTCCAGGATAACGTTTCCCATTTTTGACCTAAACGGACAAGTTGTCGGATTCACCGGCAGGATATTCGAATCGGATGACAAAGAAGCCGCTAAATACATAAACACTCCTCAGACAAGAATTTATGATAAGGGGAGGATTCTTTATGGGCTCAACAAAGCGAAGATGGATATTAAGCAAGCCGACCAGTGCGTTTTAGTAGAAGGCAATATGGATGCCCTGATGTCTCATCAGGCGGGAGTAAAAAATGTTGTAGCTTCATCGGGAACAGCTTTGACCCCCGGTCATTTAACCTTGCTTCACCGATATACCACTAATTTGGGTTTTTGTTTTGATACCGACCAAGCGGGAGCAAGGGCCACAAAAAGAGGGATAGGTTTAGCTCTGAGTCAGAATTTTAATATAAAAGTTATTGAGATAAACGACAAAGAATGTAAAGATCCTGCTGATTTAGTCAAAAAAAACGCCATTGCTTGGTCTAGCGCTGTAAGTCAAGCTAAGCCGGTCCTGGAATTTTATTTCAATAAGGCTAAAGCCGGATTTGATCCCAATTCGGCTGAAAGTAAAAAATCTGTTATCTCTGCTCTGGCGCCGTTTCTAAAGCGTTTGACAAGCCAAGTGGAGAAAGCTCATTGGCTAACCCAGCTGGCATTTTTCCTGAGAGCAAAAGAAGAGGCGATAGAAGCGGATGTCGCGGTTGCCAAAGACGATCTTGAAGCTTATGACCGCGAACCGGCCGTGGCCAAAGTTGATATCAGGCCGGCGGTTGCGGCCGACCCGCTTAGCGAAACACTGTTGTCGTTGATAATGAAGAATCCGATACTTTTTAAAAATAATCTCAAGAATATAAATCCCGAATTACTGGATTCTTATACTGCCGAAGCCATTGTTAAGTTAACAACAATTAATTCTGATAATATAGCTGACTTGCTAAAAGATTTTAGGGAGAAAAACCAAAGCTACAAACTAGAATTCGCATATCTGAAGTCCCAGGAATTGTGGAAAGATTCCAAAGACGAAGAATTAAAGGTAGAATTCAACAATCTGATAAACAAACTGGAAGAGCGCCATCTCCGGGCTAAACTGGAAAAAATAGGATTCGAAATGAGGGCTGGAGACGATAAAGAAAAAAAACTGGCCCTGGCCATAGAGGCGAATAAAATTTTAAGCAGGTTAGGAAAAATTCAAAAGATTTAAATAAAAATATGAAGAAAAAAACAAAAAAGAAGAAAGTTAAAAAGCCCGCCAGAAAACAGGTCAAGAAGAAAGCAAAGAAAGTAAAGAAAAATAAGAAGGCAAAAAAAGCCGTCAGGAAATCTAAAGGGAAACAAGTAAGTGGCAAGAAAAGCCCAATCTCGGAGAGTGGGGTTTTAGCTTTGGTTGAAAAAGGAAGATCAAGAGGTTTTGTGACTCAAGCTGAAGTTCTTAACGCTTTTCCGAGTATAGAGAAAGACATCAAAGGACTGGAGGCTCTTTATGAACGCCTGGAGTCGGCGAACATAAACATCATAGAATCAGGAAGGGTTTTTGAAGAGGAAAAGGTCAAAGAATATGACGAGAAAAAGAAAATAGAAACAGAATTCGGCGATGTCGCATCCGATTCGGTTCAGATGTATTTGAAAGAAATAGGCCGGTACCCCTTGCTCACTGGAGATGAAGAAGTGGAGCTTGCAAAAAAAATAGAAAAGAACGACGAATCGGCAAGACAAAAACTGGCCGTTTCCAACCTCCGATTGGTTGTATCTATTGCCAAAAAATATGTCGGCCGTTCAGCCAATTTAACTTTGCTCGACCTTATCCAAGAGGGGAATATCGGTTTGTTCAAGGCAGTAGAGAAATTTGATTACAAAAAGGGATATAAATTTTCTACCTATGCTACTTGGTGGATAAGACAAGCCATTACCCGCGCTTTGGCTGATCAAGGCAGAACCATCCGCATTCCGGTTCACATGGTGGAAACCATCAATAAATATCAGCAGGTCGTCCGGAGGTTGGTCCAGGATTTAGGCCGTGATCCGATGCCCGAAGAAATCGCTTCAGAAATGGGAATGGAAGTTGAGAAGGTAAGGCACATTCAGAAAATTTCCCAGGAGACCATTTCTCTTGAGGCACCGGTAGGGGAAGATGATGAAGACAGCTCGCTTGAAAGTTTCATTCCCGATGACGATTCCATATCACCATCAACATCTGCCGCACGGAAAATTCTTAAGAGCTATATTGACGAAATAATCGCCGACCTTACTCCGAGAGAACAGAAAATTCTTGATATGCGGTTTGGTCTTGGTGATGGCGTGACCCATACTCTTGAAGAGGTGGGCAAGGTGTTTACGGTTACACGAGAACGTATCAGACAGATTGAAGCCAAAGCGCTTGAAAAGATCCGTCAGCATCACAAACTCGGAAAACTCAAAGGGTACGAATAAAATAATGCCTAAAAGAATTTTATCTATACTATTGTCTTTGTTGATTATCAGCATGGCGTCGGTTTTTGTTTTTGGAAAAATTGATCCGTTCTTCAGGTTTTTTCATCTCCCATTGCCCTCAGCCGTTCCTTATAATGAAATCCAGACCGCGACCCCCGGACCAAAGCCGGCAACAAGCACGACTGTTTTGGTCAAAGAGGTTAATCTGGATATTCCGTTCACATCTCAAGCTCCTCGTCAGAATTGGGATCAACCCTACCAAGATTTTTGCGAAGAAGCCTCCGTGCTTATGGCAGTTCAATATATACGCGGAGAGTCAATTCCTAATGCTGATTTTGCCGATGAAAAAATGTTGGCAATAATGAATTTTGAAATTAAAAAATTTGGTTATTATAAGGATACTAATATTGAAGAGGTGGCTATAATCTTCCGGGAATTTTATGGAATTAAAGAAGTAAGAGTTGTTTATAATCCAACCACTGAAGATATTAAAAAGGCCTTAATTCAAAAAAAAGCAGTGGTTGCTCCAGCAGCCGGACGACAGCTTCATAATCCCTATTTCACTCCGCCAGGACCGCTTTATCACATGCTAGTTATAAAAGGATTTACTAAAGACGGTAACTTCATAACTAACGATCCCGGTACTCGCCGAGGGGCAAATTTTATTTATAAGCCCGATGTCTTGATGAATGCCATTCATGACTGGAACGGCGGAGATGTTGAAAATGGTCAGAAAGTAATATTGGTGGTGGGTTAAGGTTGGTGGGGATCAAGTTCTGAATCTATTTGAGGAGTCAATGGTAATTTTTTGAGGCGGTGAGGGAGGAGAATAATAAGAAATATAAGTTCAAACAAACTTGCTGCAGAAAATGCGATAGGAATCGCTAAGATATTCAGCGAGGGTCTTAATAGATATCCTCCGCCGATTGCAATAATCAATCCCAAGATACTCATAACCACAGGAATGACTGTGTTTTTTGTTGCGTAAAACGCCCGGGCGAGAAGGTGAACTAATGATTCGGTGGGCATGGCCAGGGTGAATACCCCCAGCATAAGGGCTGTTTTCCGTATTGCTTCTTCTGTGAAATTTCCTCCGCCTAGGACTATTCTGATAAGGGGTTCTTTTATGATGAAAGTTATAATTGCCGCTAAACTGCTTCCTGCCAATATAAGCCAAAACGAGTTTTTTAATATTTTTTTAAATTCTTGCGGGGAGTGGTCAGAAATGGCTTTGGCCATGACAGGAAAAGCGGTTGTGGCAAATGTAATCCCTATTATACTAACAGGAACGCTCATAAAATTTCTGGCGAAACTCATTATCGCCACCGAACCGGCTGAAAGGCCGGAAGCAATAACCGTGAATCCCCAAAACATTGCCAGTTCAACTGGGTGGCCGAACATTTTTGGTATCATTAGTTTTATCGTTTTTTTAAATTCCTGAGTTTTGAAATTAAAATTAAAACGGAATCTAAATCCTGATGAATAAGCATCGATGGCCCTCATCAGCATATGAAGAAAAGCTCCCAATACTGTTCCCATGGCCACTCCGGTTATTCCGAATTGGGGAGATAAAAATATTGCGCCTCCGATAATGCCAAGATTATATAAAACCGGCGACATGCCGTAAAAAAAGAATCTTCTTTTCGCTATGAGCATTGCCCCTAAAGTGTTCGATATGCCAAAAAGGATAGGCGAGATTGCCAGTATCCGGATTAATTTAGATACCAAGAGCAGGTTTTCAGCCGGGAATCCGGGAGCGGCCAAAACACTTATAGATCCGGCGAATATAAAGATAATGACTGCCGAAAGAATCATTACTCCAGTAGCCCCGCTGATAGTCAAACTAGTATAGTCGTAGGCATTCTGGCGGTCTTTATGAAAAAGCTCGGTAAATATTGGAACAAAAGCGGCGGCAATACCGCTGGCAATAAGAATATTAAAAAGAAGGTCTGGCAGAAGGAAGGCGGCGTTGTAAGCATCAAGAGCATGTGAGGCGCCGAAGGTTTGAGCAAAAACCCGGTCTCTTAAAAGGCCTAAAGCATAAGAAATAATGGTTGTTCCTGCTAACACTGCACTGCCGGCAGGGATAAATTTTAAAAATCCCTTCATGTAGGCCAGTATATCATGGAGTTGGATATTTAACCTAAAACGCCCCATCTGGGGCGTTTTAGAATCGAGGTCTATTAAGCTCGCTGTACATTCTTAGCGGCTGGGCCTTTTTCGCCCTGAACCACATCGAAAGTAACAGCATCGCCTTCCTTCAACTCTTCAAATGTCACGCCATTTAAATCGTCTTTGTGGAAGAAAAGGTCTTTTGGTTCACCTTCACGGGCGATGAATCCAAATGCTCTGTCCTCAATCTTTTTCTTGATTGTTCCAGTCATATTTACTATTTTTGTTTAATTTACTTAAGAAACCCGACCTCCGTCTCTTCTTTTAACTATTACCTATTATACGCTAATCTTAGCTATAATGCAAGACCCTAAGATTTGTGGTATACTCTGGTGCGTATGATAATAGATGACCTTACAATTAGAATCCAGGCCGGAAAAGGGGGCGACGGTATCATTGCTTTCAACAAGAATAAAGGCGCCCAAGGCCCCACAGGCGGCAGGGGAGGCAACGGCGGTAATATTCTGTTCATTGGGGTCTCCGACCTCGGTGCTTTAAACACCCTTCGCAACGCGAAGGTTTTTAAGGCCGAAGACGGCAAGAATGGCAGGCATCAATTGAACGACGGCACGGCTGGAGAAGACCTTATTATTAAAGTTCCGGTCGGGACGGTCCTCCATAATCTCGACAACGGTACCGAACAGGAGATTGTTAAAATAGGCGAGCAGGTTTTAGTTGCCAAAGGCGGACATGGCGGTAAGGGAAATTTTCTTTTCCGCGGACCGCACGCCACTAGCCCCAAAAGATTTCAGGAAGGTTTGCCTGGAGAGCAATTCAACATTCGCCTTGAGCTTAAAATGATTGCTGATATCGGCATTATCGGACTTCCGAATGTCGGTAAGTCAAGCTTATTGAATGAACTTACCAAAGCCAAAAGCAAAGTAGCCAATTATCATTTCACAACCCTTGAACCTCACCTGGGCGTTTACTATGACCTTATCCTTGCGGACATTCCCGGTCTTATTGAAGGTGCATCTGAGGGTAAGGGGTTAGGGGTTAAATTCCTCCGCCACATTGAACGAACCCGTGTTCTGTTCCACATTGTCTCAGCCGAGTCTGAAGATCCTGCAAAAGATTACAAAGCCATCCGCAAAGAACTTGGCGCCTACAACAAGTCTTTGTTAGAAAAAGACGAATATCTTTTCTTGAGCAAAACCGACATGACCGATTCAGCAACAATTAAAAAGAAACTGACCAAATTAAAAAAATTGAACAAGAACGCATCGGTCTTCTCAATCCACGACATGGATGCAGTTGTCTCGGTTCAGAAAATTCTCAACAAGATTGCGGAAGAGAAAAGAGTCTAACTCCAATTTGAAATCATTAAGTATTTTTGGTACAATTCCATAGTTAATTTAATATTCCGCGGTAGCTCAATGGTAGAGCGGCTCCCTGTTAAGGAGATGGTTCCAGGTTCGAGTCCTGGCCGCGGAGCAATTGTCGTGATTTGAGGGTCGAACCTTCAAATCGTGGCGAAGAATCAGTGTTTTTTGAGGTTCGAAATTATCCTGGACTTCGGGAGCCATTGCTTCTATGGTGGAATCTAAAACTACGCCAGAAGCCCCATTAATACTGGGGTTTTTGGTTGGTTCGAAATTTTTGTTGACCAGAGGCATCCAGTCGGCCAAAAAGCCGAATCCATAGGTAAAATTATGGCTAATTTTCCTGGAATTTAACTTTAGGTCGGAGAAGATATAGCTTAACAACATCCTCCTATTTTCTGTGGTGGCTTGCTTGCTGTTATAAATCTCTACGGCATGTTGGGCTAATTCGTGAATTGAATAGCCAGCTTCATAATATTTCTTATTGTCATCGCCCAGTTCTGTAAGATTGGATAGCAACATTTCGTCCTCCGCAGAAAACTCTCTGGATTTTCTTTCATAAAATTCTTCCGTTATTTTGCCGTCCAGTTTATCTTCATACATTTTTTCTTGCCATCTCTTTATTTTTCCACGGCCTACATTCAGCTCTACTCTCATACTCTCTCTTTTATTAATTTCGTTAGCGTGTTTGGCGACAACAGCATTTTCAAGCCATTTTGTAATTGCCTCAACCTTCGGGGCCACGCCATCAAATAAGGGAAATATTTGTTCTTCAACATTTTCCTGCCTGACATACTCCCGTTGTGAGCATGCCTTGTAATGATTGCAATGACCATACCAATGGCCCTTCTGGATTTCCCATGTAATAGTTCCTCCACACTCACCACAAGTTATTTTCGCTTTAAATGTTGGGAGGTGTTTCTTGTATTGAGGGTTCTTATATTGTCTAACTATCTTAGCTTGAACCTCGTCAAATACCCCCTTAGAGATAAGCGCTTCATGCTCCCCAGGATAAATTTCTCCATTCCAACGGATTTTACCAAGATAAAACGGGTCTGAAAGCAGTTCGTGCATTCTACTCTTGAGAACCTTGTTTCCTTCATCGTTCCTTAACCCCTTTTTATACATTGTTTCTACCAAAGCCTTTAAGGAATAGTTGCCGGTTGCATATAATTCAAAAGCCTCTCTCATCAGAGAAGCTTTTGGTTCAACTGGTATGTGTTTCTTGTGTCCTTTTTCACCGATAGTTTTGTATCCTAACTTTGCTTGTGAGGGATAACCACCCTGGGCTATCTTTTCTTTTTGACCCTTACGAACTTCTTCGGACAAGTTATTTGTGTAAAAACGGGCCACGGCTACTTTCATGTCCCAGATAAAATTATCATGAGCTTTTGTGTCGCTGTTAAGTCTAAAATTTTCTTTTACAAAGTGAATCTCTCTTTTGCTATCTTCTTTAACCCAGTCGTCTACGATAGCGGCATCTTTTAGGTTTCGGGTCAGCCGGTCAATCTTTTCACATAAGACAGTAGAAACCCTTTGCTTGGAGGCGTAGGCCATCATTTCCATAAAACTTTTTCTTACCTGCTTTCCGCTTGCTGATTCGGATATTCTATAAGTTTTTACCACCTCAAAGCCATGCTTCTCGGCATATTCTTTTAACAGCTTGTCCTGTGAATCTAAGGAATAGCCCTCATCAGCCTGCTCCTTAGATGACACTCGGCAATAAATTATACATTTGATTTTATTGGGGTTTTTATTCATAAGATAGGGTGGTCTTTCATAGACAAATTATAGCATTTTTAGGGGGTCGACGGAACCCCTAAAACCATGATATTTATTGCCCAAGATGGGATAAATTTCAGCTTAATACTTTAGTTTTTACAGCTAAAACGGACGTACATAGAATGGGTTATCTTTCTTCTTTAACGTCCGTTTATTCTGAAACAACCATTTATTCTATAAAGTATTCGTCTCTCCAGTACTGGTAGAACCGCTCTTGGCTTTTCGTCTCTCGGTTGCCAGTTCTATGGCTCCTTGTGGTATCTCGGCTGGAATAATAATTTCTCTTTTGTTCCATTGCCCCTTCTCGTTTCTTATCATGGGATATTTTATAAGTCCCTGCTTCACAAATTCTTTAATATATTTTTGCGCAGTGCCTTTACCTACTCCCGAGTAGGTGGATATTGTTTTTGGCCAGTTACTTACTCTGTGTTTTGGGTCGTCTTTGGAAAAATCACTAACTATCCAACAAATTGTGCAGTAGACGATAATTGCCGACACCCTACCTCGGCCAGGGTAAAGATACTTTATGTACCTCAAGACTATTTTATTCTGAAAAGAGTAGGGGTCGGTATTGTCCCCACGTTTTTTTCTTAAATCGTATTTACTCATAGTATGTTGTCGGTTTCTGCTGTTGGCGGGACTATATAACACTTGCAACAAGGACATTCCGGATGTAGTCTGGATTTTTCTTTTAATTTCTTTAGGGTAATGTGAAACGTGCACTTCTCCGTATTGGTGCACCCTATGTAGGGTCCCCAGTCGTTTTTCGACTCTCTAAGCTGAAGATATCCCTTACAGTCCTCTCTTGGACACAATACTCTGGTTTTCTTATTACGTTCATCCCAGGAAAGTGCCTCGATGGTATTGTTATTAAATCCAGCCAAGCACACTTCTGCTAGTGTTAAATCCTCATAGTTCCATATTTTCTGCCAGATTCGTTCTAATATAGTTTTGTCCATTTTATTAATTATGTATTTTAATATTTTTTGCTAAAACCCCGAAGGACTTTTTTAGAGTTGACCTAAATTGACATTTTGTACAGAAGATAATTTTGCCATCGCTATCTATAAATCCCGGGCATTTTATTATGGGACAAATCACTTCGTAGGTGTCATAACTGTCGTAAAGGTCTAATATGTTTTCGCGATGGAATGAATATTCTAGGTCTCCTATGGTTATATATTTAATTCTATTTTCTATTTTGTTTTCCACTTTCCGTAGTCTCATGATAAATCTTCGCCAGTAAGTCCCAGTAGCCGACCAAAGTGTCGGCCATCTTTGATGCTTCCTGGTAAGTCAAATCTTTACCATAAGAATCTTTAATTATTTGTTGTAATTCTTTAACAATTCTTTCTTCGACCATGCCCCAATCTTACTCGCAGAAAGAGAGGGGAAAGAATGTGGAAAATAAAAAAATAGCAAAAACTCCATATTTTATATGGCCTGAAAGGGGTTGAGATTTTGGGGCTTTTATCTGGTTTTATCCTTGTTTTAAGCAGGAAAAATAAGGCTCACAGCCCATTATTGGTATTAGGTGGTATCGTTTGTAAGCATGGGGCTTGTAGTAGTATCCTTTGTGGAAAAAAACTACATCACGGTGATGCATATAACGAGAATCCTATGTAGCTACTAATATTTGGACACCTTGGTGT
>Ga0075883_111_pt1 | contig 25301 bp, 18 predicted proteins | sample RifGroA1_FD_68306 | JGI IMG/M metagenome (GOLD analysis project Ga0075883, IMG submission 68306) | Parcubacteria (Azambacteria) bacterium GW2011_GWA1_44_9 | reverse complement strand
TTATCAACGTGAATTCGCTGGCTCTTGAGGAATATAAAGATACATCAAAAGATAAAAAGACAACAAGTTCAAGCATCCCACGCTATCGTTCTATGGTTGAGATAGAGACATACTCTTTGTAATATTAAAATTATGCAAACACCATCAATAAAACGTCTTATAATAAATATAGCTATTGTTGTCGTAGTAGCGGGTATATTTTTTGCCGCTTATATGTTTTTTGTGAAAGAAAAAAATATTTCGGCCAATGATAGTGTTGTGTTTGGACAGGATGAGAATCAAGTGCTGATGATAGGAAACGAGATCAGCAACACCCTCAAGGAGTTAAAAGATTTGCAATTATCAATTGTCGCATCAAAGAATATTTTTGGAATGTCGGTATTTAAAAGTCTCCATGATTTTTCAATAAGGATTCCCAAGGAGAACGTCGAACGTGAAAATCCATTCCTCCCTCCGGCGTGGAAGATAGATTCAGAAAGAAGAATGAACGCAGGGAATAGGTGATATATTGTAGGGTAATCACTATCCTTTTTTGTGAGCATGTTGACATATGATAATACTCGATACACTTGTACAACACGGTATTGTGAAGAAGGAAGATGTTCCGGATATTATTCGTCGTACAGAAGAAGGCACAACACTTGAAGATGCTCTTATTCAGCATGGTATTAGTAAAGAGGATATTTTGCGTGGCCGAGGTATTTATTACAACCTCCCTATTCGCGATCTGAAGGGAAAAGGAGTACCATTCGATATTCTAAAGTATATTCCTGAGGATTCAGCCTCATATTACCATTTTGCGCCTATTGGCATCGTGAATGGTATTTTGGAAATTGGTATACTCGATCCTGAAAATATTGAAGCACGTGATGCCCTGCAGTTTATTGCGACAAAAGTTAGTATGCCGTTCAAGATTTACCTCATTTCACGAGATGACTTTCGGTCAATCCTCGAAAACTATCGTGGTCTATCGGGGGAAGTTACGAAGGCACTTTCTGAGCTTGAGGTTGATATTAGTGATGTTAAAAAGGGCGAAATTGTTACCCAGCGTGAACCGAGTGTTAAAGAGACAGAGGATGAGAAAAAACGTGCGCACGTTGCCGAGGATGCGCCGGTGGCAAAAATTACTGCCGTGATTTTGCGCCATGCAACAGAAGGAGGTGCTTCAGATGTGCATATTGAACATATGGGTGAACAGGTACGTGTACGTTTTCGTGTAGACGGAGAATTGTATACAAGCTTGATTCTCCCTGTTAATGTGCACAGTTCGGTGGTGGCACGTATTAAGATTCTTGCAAACCTTAAACTTGATGAAAAAAGAAAGCCTCAGGACGGCCGTTTTTCTGCGCGTATTGATGGTAGAAAGATTGATTTTCGTGTCTCCACATTTCCTGCATACTACGGAGAGAAGGTGGTGATGCGTATCTTGGATACACAAAAGGGAATTAGGACACTTGCTGAAACAGGGTTTCGTCCACGCGATCTTGCGCTGGTGCGCTCTGCCCTCGCACGTCCGTACGGGATCATTCTCATTACGGGTCCAACAGGTTCCGGAAAGTCCACGACGCTGTACTCGATGTTGAATGAGCTTGATAAAGAAACGAGGAACATCATTTCGCTTGAAGATCCTGTGGAGTACAATATTGCGGGTATTAACCAATCACAGGTGCGTCCCGAGATTGGGTATACTTTTGCTAACGGACTTCGCACCACGCTTCGTCAGGACCCCGATATTATTATGGTGGGAGAAATTCGCGATAAAGAGACCGCCCAGCTTGCTATTCAAGCTGCTCTTACTGGGCATCTGGTGTTCTCAACACTCCACACCAACAATGCAATTGGCGCTATTCCACGTCTCGTTGATATGGGGGTAGACCCGTACCTTATTGCACCTACGCTCGTTCTCTCTATCGCGCAACGCCTCGTAAGAACGATCGCGCCGGGGAGTGAAAGTTTGCTCGAGGAAAGTGACGCGATGAAAATTATGGTTGAAAAACAATTTTCGGATCTTCCTACCTCTTTTAAAAGTGAGATCAATATTGATAGACCGTTTTATGAAGCAAAGCCAACCGAGGAATCTTCAACAGGCATGCGCGGACGTGTTGCCGTATTCGAAATGTTCCCCGTGGATAAAGAAATAGAACGGCTTATCTTGGCGGAACCTACGGAGCCACGTTTGTGGGAGGCTGCACGAAAGAAGGGCATGCTTACCATGAAGGAAGATGCAATGCTTAAATGTATGGACAAAATCGTTCCTTTCCAGGAAATCGGAGGTCTCTAATATTTGACGTTTGATATATTTGGTACTCCCATATTTTTATTGCTGAATATTTTTTGACTTTAGAAACTCTATGATATAATAAAAGCATTATGGAAAATACACAGGCTGGGAAAAAGATATTTATCGTCGATGATGACAAGTTCTTGCTCGATATGTATACGTTCAAATTCAAAGAGAAAGGATTTGAGGTAATCCAAGCGTTCGGTAGCGTAGATGCACTTGATAAATTGAAGGGAGGTATTGTTCCCGACGTCGTACTTCTCGATGTGGTGATGCCTGCAATGGATGGTTTCGAGCTCCTCGCCCTCATACGAGAGCGCGGACTCGCAACAACTGCAAAAGTAATCATCCTTTCAAATCTTGGTCAGCCGTCAGATATAGAGAAAGGTCGCTCACTCGGAGCGAACGGATATGTTATTAAAGCTTCGGCAACTCCTTCCGAAGTGGTAGAAAAAGTATTAAAAGTTTTGAATGGGGGACAAACATTTGAATAATAATTGAATTTACGAAACGAACATATGTCAAAATATAAAGATGAATTAAATGATCTTATCTCTCGTGCCCTTGCAGATGGTGTCTCTGATATTCATTTTTCTGTAGGACATTATCCTACGTTTCGTGTTTCGGGAAATCTTGTACCGCTCATGAATACGCGTGTCTTCACTCCTGAGGATACGATGGGGTACATTACCGAGCTTTTATCTGACAATTTCCTGAAAACATTTTTGACAGAAAAAGAAATTGATTTTTCTTATGATTTTTATGGCAAGGCACGCTTCAGAGGAAATGCTTTTTTTCAAAAAAATGCAGTTAGTATCACCTTGCGCTCAATTCCTACACAAATCAAAACTATTTCCGAACTCAATTTGCCACCTATCCTTGAAATGTTTTCAAGAAAGAAACAAGGATTTTTCTTGGTCGTGGGTCCCGTAGGGCAAGGTAAATCAACCACGCTTGCTTCTATGATCGAGCTTATGAATCGCGAACGCTCTGAACATATCGTTACTATTGAGGATCCTATAGAGCATTTATTTACGCAAAATAAATGCATCATTGATCAGCGTGAAGCGGGAATCGATACGAAAGATTTTCGTAGTGGTCTCCAGGCGGCGTTTCGTCAAGACGTGGATATTATTATGATTGGGGAAATGCGCGACCTTGAAACAATGTCTACCGCAGTAACGGCGGCTGAGACAGGACACTTGGTACTTTCAACGCTCCATACGAACAATGCTTCGCAGACTATCAATCGTATCATTGACTCATTCCCCGGTGATCAACAGTCTCAAATTCGCGTACAGCTTGCGGGAAGTCTTTTGGGAATCTTTTCGCAACGTCTTGTGCCTCGTGTTTCTGGTGGACTCATTCCTGCGTATGAACTTCTTATTAACAACACTGCCGTTTCGTCATTGATTCGCGAGGGGCGTACCAATGAAGTTGATATTATCATTGAAACAGGAACAAAGGATGGTATGATTGACATGAACCGCTGTCTTGCTGACTTGGTACGCAAAGGGGAGGTGACGCCAGAAAACGCTCTTTTGTACTCGTTCAACCCTAAAGGACTTGAAAGAATTCTTCAATTTTAGAATTTGTCATCCGTGTCAGTATATGTGGGAGTCTAATGATCTATATAATAATTTCAATATAAACCATGCTCTTTATTTACAAAGCAGTCACCAAAGAAGGGATAGAGACTATTGGGGAAATTACTGCTACTAGTCAAGATTCTGCAGTAAATGCTTTACAGAGAAATGATCTTGTCGTGATATCGGTACGTTCTGCTGATGAAAAAAAGCTTTTTGAATACGATATCAATATTCTCAATCGTGTTACGGCAAAAGAGATTGCGATGGTTTCCCGACAAATTGCAACACTTCTTGAAGCGCACGTGCCCGCACTCAAAACGTTTCGTCTTCTTGCAAATGAATCTGAGAATCCTACGCTTTCGAAAAAATTTACTGAAATATCAGACGATATTCAGAATGGCGTTTCTATTTCTGATGCGCTCTATAAGCATCCATCTCTTTTTTCTGATTTTTACGTCAATATGGTTCGCGGAGGAGAAGAGTCGGGTAAACTTCCAGAAACATTTATTGCCCTTGCTGATTATCTCGAACGTTCGTATGAACTTATGTCAAAGGCACGTGGCGCGCTGATCTACCCTGCATTTATTATCTTTACTTTTATCGTGGTGATGATTTTGATGTTGGTGCTCGTAATCCCGAAACTTACGGATATTATTATCCAGAGCGGACAAGATGTGCCGTTCTATACCAAGATTATCATCGCTTTAAGTCGTTTCTTGATTGATTACGGAGTCTTTGCGCTCATTGCATTTATTGCTGCTTCATTCTTCACGTGGCGCTATACGCGTGGTACTAATATGGTTGCGCAGGCAAAACTTTGGATGCCAGGAATTGGCAATTTGTACCGCATGATATACCTTTCGCGCATTGCTGATAATATGCACACGATGCTCGGAAATGGTATCTCAATGGTTCGAGGATTGGAAATTACCTCAAAGGTTGTTGATAATGATATATATAAGAGCATATTAACGAACGCAGGAGTTGCCATTAAGAGCGGTTCGTCGCTCTCGGCTGCGCTATCGGGGTACCCAGAGATTCCCAATGTTATGATCCAGATGATAAAAGTAGGTGAAGAGACGGGAGAATTGGGAAACATCCTTGAAAAGCTTTCGGCCTTCTATCGTCGGGAGGTAAATACAGCCATCAATACCGTCATCTCTATGATCGAGCCAATGATGATCGTGGCGCTTGGGCTCGGTGTGGGAGGTGTGTTAGCGTCAGTCTTGATACCTATTTATCAGGAAATAAGGAAGTAGTCTTTTTTATTTCCGAGCTGAGGAGCTAATATAAGGGTAGTTTACACTGTGATGCATACCGCTTTTATTAGAAATGTGGCATATATAGCTTTTAAATTATGAAAAATGTAACAATTTATACGACTCAGACTTGTGGATACTGCAAAATGGCTAAAGATTATTTCGCAGAACAGGGTGTATCGTATGCTGAGTACAACGTAGGGACTGATCTTGAAAAGCGTAAAGAGATGATTGAAAAGAGTGGTCAGATGGGTGTACCAGTTATAACGATTGATGACGAAGTTGTTGTTGGTTTTGATAAAGCACGCCTTTCAACACTCTTGGAGATTGCATAAGACAATTATTACGGTGAGTAAAGAAAGGGGGCATTGCCCCCTTTCTTGTATGCCTTTGTAGTTCAATGGATAGAACAGATCCGTCCTAAGGATTAGATGCAGGTTCGATTCCTGCCGAGGGCACAAAATAAAAACCCCCATAATTATGGGGGTTTTTATTTTGTGCCCGAGAGCAAGTGAACTGCTTCACTTGCGTGCAGGAATCGAAAAGGTTGAGTCTATCGTAGCGAGCCGTAGGCGAAGCGAGATGCGAAACCTGTACAGTTCCTGTAAGGAAAGATAAGCGTACTCGCGGTCCTGACGAGGGCCCTCGGAGAAAAGCGCCTGCGCGCTTTTCGTCAGGAATCGAAAGGCGGAGCATGTTGAGCGAGCACGCGAGACAGCGAGCCGGGTGAGAAGCGAATGCATGGAGCTTCGCAAGGCCGGAATTCGTTTTTCTAGTAAGAAAAACGAATGAGGAGGGGTTGCGACTTTTGCGAGACGACGGTCAAGCAAAAAGTTGTGACCGAAGAATTTTGTGAGTGACGACGAACAAAATATCTGTGACCGACCTGCCGAGGGCACTAGAAAAATACCTTAGGGTATTTTTTTGTGCCCTCGGCAGAAATCGAACGGGAGGGGGTCGGGGAACGGGAGTTCCCCGTGGAGGAAAACAGCGAGCGAAGCGAGTGTTAGAAACCGTGGGTTTCTAAAGAGGAGTGGAACGACGAGTGAGATAGCGAAGCGACCTGCCGAGAGCACGTGAACTGCTTCACGTGCGTGCAGGAATTAAAAACACCTATGAGCTCATGTTATTTAAGTGCAGAATAATGTACAAGCACTGTAACAGTTATGATATAATTGTATTACCAATTTAAAATGTTCATAACTTATGATGGCACGATTCTAAATGTGGCCGTTTAAAGTTATGTTTAGTATGTAATGAAAAAAATTGCACTATCATTTTTAGCGTTAATATTAGTTTTTGGATATTTTTCTCGTGTTGCAAACGCTCAGAGTCTCGTTTTTTCGCAAGAGGCTATTCTTTCCTTTGATTCTGCTATCATCGTTAATATTGATAACTCCATAAATGTATCAGAAACAATACAATACACTACTGGAGCAGAGGAGCGCCATGGTATTTATCGAGATATATATCCCTATTCTTCTGAAAATAAAAGAATGAATATTGGGAATATTGTGGTTACTGATGAGAATGGTACGAACTATCAATTCCAAGTCTCTGAAGTAAATGAATATATAAGAATTAAAATTGGAGACCCAGACAGAACATTTCATGGACAGAAAACATATGTTATCAAATATCGTGCAACAAGAGCTGTTGCTCAGCTCGATTCTTTTGATGAAATATACTGGAATGTGACAGGTAACGAATGGGTCATGCCGATATATCGTGCGCAGGCTTCGGTTGCTCTGCCATCAGGGGTCACGTCAACTCAATCAGCATGTTATTTTGGTTTAAAAGGAAGTAAAGATAAATGTCAGTTAATAAGTGAAATTGCTGGAACTAGTATATTTAGTGCCCCATCAGTACTTGGTCCTCGACAGGGTTTGACGGTTGCTGTCGGTTTTCCAAAAGGAATTGTTACTCCTTATTCATCATCAGACGCAACTGCTAGTTTTTTTGACAGGTACGGAAGTTGGCTTGTGGCTATACTGCTCCCAATTTTAACACTTTTGTTCTCTCTAATGTATTGGTACAAGAAAGGAAGGGACGCGCGGGGCACCGACGTTATCGTTCCTCAGTATGATGCTCCCCATGAGCTGACTCCTATGGAAATAGGAGGAATTATTAATGAGAAGGTTGATGTAAGAAATATTTCTGCGGAGATCATCTATCTTGCTACAAAAGGGTATCTAAAAATTAACCAGCTCGATGAGCGTTATATTGGAATTAGTAAAACACCTGATTATCAGCTTGAAAAATTGAAAGATTTTTCCGATCTTCAAAATGATTTTGATAAAAAACTTTTAGCTGGTTTATTTAATTCACAGCCACGCTCAACATTGTCTAGTTTTGCAAATTATTTTGTAAAAGACACTACGTTGGATGAAAATCAGACACTGAACACATTAGCTCGGTCAGTTAAATTATCTAATCTAAAGAATGTTTTCTATAAAGATGCGTTGCTCGTTGTTGTTTCCGTAGCAGATGCTCTTTTGGCAAAGGGTTACTATAAAAATTTAGGAAAAATGAAAAATGGTGGTATGCGACTATCTTTTATTGTTATATTGTCGTTGCTCGCGATTGTGTTTCTCGGAGAAATGTTCAATGTCCTCCATATCAAAGGAGATCCATTCCCGTTCGTTGCGGGAACACTACTTTCGTTTGCTATTTATGGGGTAGTGTCTTATTTTAATCCAGCAAAAACAGAAAAAGGAGTTATTGCAAAAGAGTATATCCTTGGCTTGAAAGATTATTTGCAAATTGCTGAAAAAGATCGCTTGCAATTTCATAATGCGCCAGAAAAAAAGCCAGAAATCTTTGAGAAATTATTACCATACGCCATGGTTTTGGGAGTATCAGATATCTGGGCAAAGGAATTTGAGGGCATCTACACAGTTCCACCATCGTGGTATTCTGGGCCATCTGAAGGAGCTTTCAGTGCTGTCGCATTTAGTAAAATAGCCGATAATTTTAATACATTTGCAGAAAACTATATGTTGGCAACTCCTCGTAGGTCTGGAGGTAGCGGAGGAAGTGGTTTTTCTGGAGGTGGCGGAGGTGGTGGTGGTGGGGGAAGTTGGTAGTAGTTTTTGAAATAAACCTTAAACTTCAAAAAAATAATTTTAAAATAAAAGAAGAGGTTATCCCAATTTTTTACATCAGTATTTCATTGCAGTAAACTTCGTGTTATGGTGTAAAGATATACCATTGATTTTTTGGTTACGTTTGCTATATTGTCGATATGGACTTTGACACAGAAAAGATGGAAGAACTTCTTGAGCTTACACGCGAAAATAATAAGATTTTGCGCTCGATGCGGAAGGCTCAGAAGGTGACAACCCTCTTTTCTTTTGTATACTGGATAATTATTCTTGGTTCTATCTTTGGAACTTATTATTATTTCCAACCAACAATTCAGAAGTACATAAAGATAACGCAGGTTTCTCTTGATACATTACAGCAACTAGAAGGACAAGCGGGCGCAATCCCTAGTGATGTTAAAATGTTCAGGAGCTTGTTAAGTCCGAACACAAAGTAGAATATGCCGGGGTAGCTCAGTTGGTAGAGCATACGCCTGAAGAGCGTGGGGTCACCAGTTCGATCCTGGTCCCCGGCACAGATATAAAAAAACGCAACTATGTTGCGTTTTTTTATATCTGTGTTGGGAAAGCAAGCAAACTGCTTTGCTTGCGTCCGGGATCGAAAGGCGCAGCCATGCCGGAGGCGGGCGAGCCCGGGCCGAGAGTACTTAGTAGATTCTGAGCGAAGCGAGAGAATATACTTAGTAACTCGTGGCCGACCTGGTCTCCGGCACAAAATAAAAAAACCGCAAAGCGCGGTCTTTTTTATTGCAGTCAAAGGGAAAATTATTTTCGTTCTACAGTGACTTGATTTTTACCGTTTTAATTTTTCCCTTATTGAGCTTAGGGAGCTTAATCGTGAGGAGTCCGTGGCGTTCGGTGGCCTCTACTTCGTCGGCCTCAATTTCAGCGGGAAGGAGAATGGTGCGAGAAAATGCACCCCAGTAGAGCTCTTGGTAAAAATAATTTTCTGGAGCAATGCCCGTTGGAGCACTTCTTTATGGTTACCATTTCGCGTGTCGCAGAAACTGAAAGTTCGTCAGAAGAGACACCAGCGACCATTGCTTGAACGATAATTGATTCATTTGTTTGGTATACATCTACGGCAAGCTCGCCTTCGGTTTGTTCGGCTTTGTCCCATCCAGAAAATGAGGTTTCGCGAGGTGATTCTTCTACGATCACTTCTTCTTCGAAATCAGAATTGTGTCCACGAAGTGAAATGGTTCCTGTGATTCGTTCAAAAATAGATTTCATGTAATGTGTATGATTATTAGATAGAACACGTTTGCTTGCGCGTGTTAATATACTTGATTATTCCTATGAGAATAATGATGCCAATGATCACTGCCCAGTATTGAGAAAATACCGAGAGAATGTTTATCGTTCCGTATGCTTCTATTATAGATAAATTGAAGTGTGTATGCAAGAGAATTGCAACCAAAAGACCAATCGTAATGACGATACTCTTTATAAATCGAGATGCAGAGAAAGAAAATGCGAGCGCGATACCTACGAATGCTGATGAAACCGTGTGAAGAATTGTGGCGCCGAGAAAACGCAAGTTTCCATTAAGGATAGTTTCCAGCCCTCCGCTCTGCGTGAGGTCTTTAAGGAGATACAGTACGTTTTCCATTGCGGTAAAACCAAGTGCTGCGGTAATAAGATAAATGACCGCGTCAATTGGTTCATCAAAATATTTACTATGAAATGCAATAAGAAATACCGTGAGGTATTTCCCAATTTCTTCAGAAGATGCAAGAAGAAAATTTTTGAGCACATCAGCGCTTGGCGGTACAAGTGAAAGTTTGATTGTCAAAATATCGACAAGTTCTGAAATGGCAGGCAAGAGTGCAACAGTAAGTTTTTGTACAGGAAGTACAAAAAATACAATCGCCATGCCAGCTAAAAATGAAATCATTACAAGACCTTTTGGTTCGGGACATTCACGGTCTTGGCGATGCCAAAACCATAGCCAAACAAGTGCAGGGAGGATACCTCCTAACATTGCGATAGCAAGAAGTTTTATGGTTATGAGTTCGGCCATGCTTCAATGATGAGAAGGCGTTCTTCTTTGTGAAAAGGAAAGGCATCCCATAATTCCTCAGTAATGAACGGAACAAAAGGGTGAAGCATTTTTGTGGTTGTGGCAAGTACCTGTAGAAGTATCCACGCTGCTGCCTGTTTTGATGCTTCGTCGGTCCCGGAAAGGCGCGGTTTCATTTCTTCAATAATAATATCTGCAAATGTATGCCAGAAATAATGATAGAGTTCTTCTCCTGCGAGATGAAAACGATAATTTTCAAAATGTGTTGTTACGTTTTTTATGACGGTGTCTAATTCTGCGAGAATTTCTTGATCACGCGAGGTTAAATCAGGGTGCGAGGTATCGACGGTCATATCGCCTGCATTCGTGAGTACAAAACGCGTCGCATTCCACATCTTGTTACAAAAATGTTTGTAGCCTTTAATTTTGTCTTCTGAGAGTGAGATGTCGTTGCCGGGGGTATTGCCTATAACGAGCCCAATACGAAGTGCGTCTGCACCATATTTGTCAGTAAGTTCAATAGGGGAGACTACGTTCCCTTTACTCTTCGACATTTTCTTTCCCTGCTTGTCATTAACCATTCCGTGCAGGTAGACAGTATGAAATGGTACTTTTCCTTCGAGGTAGAGCCCAAAAATTACCATACGGGGAATCCATTTGAAAATGAGATCGCGTCCTGTTTCCATAACGTCGGTAGGGTAGTAGGCGAGGTCCTTTTTGTCAGGGTAGCCAAGTGCGAGTAGGGGCCATTGTCCAGAGGAAAACCATGTATCAAAGGTGTCTGTGTCAATTTCAAACACGCCTCCGCAAGGGCATGATGTTCCAGCTTTCATATCATCATCGAGTACACCTTTGTTACATTTCTTGCACACGAGGGCGGGAATGGGGATACCCCATACGATTTGTCGTGAGATATTCCAGTCGATGGTATTGTCCATCCAATAAAGAAATATTTTCTCAAAATTGTCTGGAATGAAACGAATTTTTCCTTCACGCACGGCATCGGCTGCACGCTTGGCAAGTGGAGCCATCTTAATGAACCATTGGGGCATAATGCGTGGTTCGATCGTCGTGGAACATTTATAGCACGCAGGAACAGTATGTGCGTAGTCTTCTATTTTTTCTATAAGACCAAGCGCTTGGAGATCTGCAACTACCTGTGTGCGTGCTTCGGCAATTTTAAGGCCTGCATATTTTCCTGCTTTTTCGTTTAATTTACCAAACTGGTCAATTACTTCTATGCGAGGAAGTTGGTGTGTTTCTGACATACGGAAATCGTTATGGTCGTGTGCGGGGGTGATTTTCAGTGCGCCAGTACCAAACTCTATATCTACCGCTTCGTCCGCGATGACTTTGAGGTTAATTGTTTTTTCGGGATGCTGTACGGTGACCTCCTGTCCAATGTATTGCTGATATCGTGAATCCTCTGGATTGACGGCAATGGCAACATCACCAAAAATAGTTTCTGGTCGTACGGTTGCAACAGTAAAAGGTCCATATTTGATGAAATAAAGTTTGTCGGTTTTTTCTGTGTTTTCTGTTTCAACATCCGAAAGAGAGGTTTGATGTTTGGTACACCAATTTACGGTGCGATAGCCACGGTATGCAAGGTTGTCGCGATACAGTTTGCGGAATGTTTCTTGCGCTTCGCGTACGACTACAGGATCAAGAGTAAAACGCTCACGTGACCAATCACACGAAGCACCAAGCGCGCGCACATCATCCTCCATAAATTTCTTACTCTCAAGAGTGAACGCCATAATCTCGTCGTAGAGTTCTTGGCGTTCCATTTTGAAGCGTGAGCGACCTTCCTTTTCGAGTTTCTTTTCGTAAACGGTTTGCGTTTCAAAGCCCGCATGGTCGGCGCCGGGTACCCAGAGTGTTTTTCTGCCCTGCATACGATGATAGCGAATCATAATATCCTCAAGGGTAATAGTGAGTGCGTGCCCAACGTGGAGCCGACCATTTGCATTGGGCGGAGGCATAATGATTGTATAGGGTTCTGTGTGTCGGGAAGGAAGATTGTCAGGGTTAAAAAAACCGCTCTCTTCCCAGAGCTTGTAGATGCGTCCCTCGGTTGCCTTTGGGTCGTATGGTTTGTTCAGTTTTTCGGGGATAGTACCCATTTCCCCCTTAGAATATCACATTTCCGTTTAACAGAAAAATTTGCTAGTATATCCTCTATGATCGTCACGTACTACGGAAAACAATTTTTCAAAGTTCAGCTCGGGGATACGACCATCGCGTACAACCCTATTAGTAAGGAATCAAAGCATAAAGCATCGCGTTTTGGTGCTGATCTTGTGTTGTCTTCTCTTCGACACGCGGATTTTAATGGTGTAGAACAATGTGCGTATGGAGAGAAAGAACCTGCTTTTATTCAAGGTCCAGGGGAATATGAAGTCGGTGGTATTTTTATTAAAGGATTTGGTACGGAGACCGTGTATGAAGGAGAAAAGAAAATTAATACGGTTTACGGTATGATGTTTGAGGGTATAAATTTGTGTTTCCTTGGCTCATTATCTTCTAGTGATGCACTTTCTCGTGAAGTGAGAGAGGGTCTCGGAGAAATTGATGTACTCTTTGTGCCAATTAGTGGTGGGGATATGCTCGTACCTGCTGATGCATATAAGCTTACACTCGCGCTTGATGCGAAGGTGGTAATTCCAATGGACTATGAAGGTTCAAAGGGTATGCTTGAGCAATTCATTAAGGAGGGAGGTGGAAATGCAGAAAAGACCGAGAAGTTTACTTTCAAGAAAAAAGACCTCGATGGGAAAGAGGCATCAATTGTTGTGGTGGAGGGTGTGTAAACTCGAACGGTTCGTCCCATTCTTGTTTTTCTTACTTTATTCCTATGTTTAAAAAAATACAGGAAAAACCTGAGCATGTTAAAAAAAGAATCTCCTTCATTATTACTTTGGTAATTTTTAGTGTCATTGTATTTGTGTGGGTATCATCAAGGACTGCACGTATGGTAATTAACGAGTCGCGCACACGAAGCGCAAGTCCTATCGAGAGTTTTAAAGAAATTTTTAACGGGGGTATTTCCGGCATACAAAACACAATTACAAATGCTGAATTTTTTGGCGGAGGTAACATTGAGGTTGTTCAAAATGCTGTTCCTCCTGTTGCGCTACAGCAACCTGCTTCTTCTACGTTACGCTTTGATACATCCGGTGTGGTAATTATTGATCTTGCGACGAGTACAAAAAGTGTTCGTTAGTTGCTCGCTCTGTTTCTAAAATAATTGAGTTTAAGAACTTTTGTTTTGTGGTAAACTAATAGTAATGCGCGTAAAAAGTCTAGAAATATCGGGGTTCAAATCATTTGCTCGAAAGAGTGTTTTTGAATTTGGGGCACAAGTATCATCAATCGTTGGCCCCAATGGTTCAGGTAAATCAAACGTTGCGGAAGCGTTGCGCTTTGTGCTCGGTGAGCAATCTCTGAAATCAATGCGTGGGAAGCGAACCGAAGACCTTATCTTTAATGGTTCAAAAACGGTAGAACGACAAAATCGTGCCAAGGTGGTTATTACGTTTGATAATCGCGACCGTACATTTCCAGTGGATTTTGACGAAGTATCAATCGCCCGCGAAATTCATCGCGATGCTTCGAGTGAATACTTTTTGAATGGCTCATCAGTGCGCCTTAAGGATGTTGTTGAGCTTCTTGCTTCTGTGCATATCGGTGCATCGGGTCACCACATTATTTCGCAAGGAGAAGCGGATCGTATCTTGAATGCAACACCTCGTGACCGTCGCGCGATGATTGAGGATGCACTTGGGCTTAAAGTATACCATTGGAAAATAGCGGAGAGTGAGAAAAAGCTTATTAAAACCGAACAGAATATGCGGGAGTCAGAATCTCTTCGTCGTGAGATTGCGCCACACATTAAATTTTTAAAGAAGCAAGTTGAAAAAGTAGAGCAAGCGCGCAGTCTTCGTGATGAGCTGATGGAGCTTTATCGAGAGTACCTCAAGCGTGAAGAAGTATATTTGAGCTACACACGAACAAAACTGCACACTGAAAAACAAGAACTCGATGTCAGTCTCAGAGATACTAGCGAAGCACTTACTAAAGCAGAATCCCTCCGTGGACATAATGTGGGGCAAAGCCCAGAAAATACGGCACTCCTTGATGCACGTGGTGAACTCGGTAATGCGCGTCGTGAACGAGATGAATTAGGGAGAAAAATTGGTCGCTTGGAAGGTATGATTGAAATGGAAACGCGACGTCTTGATCGACCTGTAGAGTCTGCCGACAAAATGATTTCGGCACGGGAGAGCGAACAGCTGGCACAAGGGCTCTATGAGGAACTTGGGTATGCTGAATCAAGCGAAGACTATCTTTATATTAAAGGAGTGGTGAGTAGAACACGTGCACGTGTAGGGCAGTTTTTAGAGCATCTACGAGGTGGAACTAGTGATGTTGATACCCGACGTGAGGAATCAAAGAAGGAGATTGAGGGGCTCAAAGATGAGCGTGACGCACTTATTCGTACACGTGGCGAGCTCGAAAACACTATTACACAGCTTGAAGTGCGGGTGCGCGAGCTCGAGCGCGTTATTGAAAGCAAGCGTGCTGAAACGACTGATGCAGAGCGTGCATCATTTGAACTTCGTGCAAAGAATCAAGAGTTGACAATGAAACTTGCGCTCAATCATGACCGCACCGAGCATTTTACGCGTGAAGAAGTAGCGTTCCGTGAAGAAATTCGTGAAGGGGGAATTCTGGTGGGACGAATGATTCAGGAATATCCAAGTTTCTCGCTCGATGAAGGCGCAGCGCTTCTCGAGGATCGTATGGAACAAGAAGGTCGTAGGAAAAAAATTGAGCGTATTAAAATTCGTCTCGAGGACATTATGGGTTCTAGTTCGGGCGAAGATGTTATGCGAGAGTACGAGGATACTGTTCAGCGTGATGAATTTCTGGCAAAAGAACTCGAGGATTTGAAAGCGAGTGCGGAATCTCTCCGTGTATTAATGCGTGAACTCGAGGAAACATTGAACGAGCAATTTAAGGATGGTATTACCAAAATTAATAAACAATTTAGTGAATTTTTTGGTTTGATGTTTGGTGGGGGTACGGCGTCGCTTCAAGTGTCATATGAGAAAAAGAAAAAGAAGTCTGATACTGAGATTCTGGAGACGCCCGACGAAGACGAAGAAGAGTCCGAAGAGGGAATTGAGGTTGCGGTGCACTTACCACACAAAAAGATTCGTGGACTTCAGATGCTTTCAGGTGGCGAGCGCGCGCTTACTTCTATCGCACTCCTCTTTGCTGTGTCACAGGTCAACCCACCCCCATTCCTTGTCCTTGATGAAACTGATGCGGCGCTCGATGAGGCAAATTCACGCAAGTACGGCGACATGATCGAAAACCTCGCAAAATATTCACAGCTTATTGTCATTACGCACAATCGTGAGACGATGTCACGCGCAAATATTATTTACGGTGTAACGATGGGTGCTGACGCTATTTCAAAATTGCTCTCAATAAAATTTGAAGAAGCGGCACAAATGGCGAAGTAATAGTGTGTAGTCACGCCTCATAAAAAGTTTTCTGTTGCGCCATCAAAATAAGTTTAGTAAACTGTTGGAATATGAAAGAAAATATTCTTCACACCATCAGTTCTTTTAATACTATGATCGAAGGGAGGAGACACGAGATCGTCGAAATTTTATTGCGTGTCGGCGTTGCGATTGCATTTGTGTATCCTGCGGTCGAAGCATCGTTCTATCCACAAGCTTGGATTGGATTCTTCCCTCTTTGGATGAGAGATCTTCCTCTCGATGACCAACTGATGCTTCACCTGTTCGGTGCTTCAGAGATCATCATTGCGCTTTGGATACTTATAGGAAAGAAAATCTTTATCCCGAGTGTACTTGCGTCAGGATATCTCTTTTCCATCATTGTGCTCAACTGGAAATTTATGGACCTCTTGTTCCGTGATATTGCAATTTTTGCCATTCCTTTTGCGCTTGCGGTGATGAGCTATCCGTGGGGAAAAAAAGAAGCGGTGCAGATTCCCGTAATTTCACAACAGAATTAACACAACATCACGATGCCTGAAAAATATTATACGAACAAAAGTGCGATCATTGGTTTATGTGCAACCGTTATCTTTGTGGGTGTTGGTATCAGTACCTCGTTGTATCAGAAAGGGTATTTTAAGGAAAAGAAAGCAGGAGAATATTCTCTGGTAGATGTCGCACAGCATAATAAAATAGATGATTGTTGGCTCATCATTGATAGAAAAGTTTTTGATATGACCGAATCAAGCAAGGCGCATCCAAGTATGTTTACGTGTGGTGGGGATGGAAGTGAAAATTACCACAAAAACCATGGCCCAGTTATTCGTAGCCGAATGGACCCGTTTTTGATCGGGAAACTTGACGACGATGCCGTAAAACAGCTTTCTGCAAAGCAAGAAGTAAAAACAGCGACGGCTTCTGTAGAGGGTGCGGAAATCAACCCTCATCCTGAACTTTTTGTAGTGGAGGGCTCATGGAATCCCCTCGACCTTATGATGGTTATGGAGCGCGATAACCACTCACTCCTTGTCGTAGATGGAAGTACTCATAAAACCGTTGGTCGCATCAACGACATAGGGTTTCAGCCTCATACGCAAGTATTCTCTCCTGATGGAAATTTCACCTATCATATTTCTCGTGATGGTTGGTTGACGAAGATAGATCTACGAACGCTGAAAGAAGTGAAACATGTAAAAGTGGGTACGATTTCTCGTGGCACAGGACTTACGGATGATGGAAAATTTGTAGTTATTGGAAATTATGAACCAAAGAAAGTAGTCATTCTAGATGCAGAGTCGCTCGAGACCATTAAAAGTATCGATCTTTTTGATACAAGAAAAGGGGAGATTGTTCGTTCTCGCGCTGGTGCGGTAGTCGAGCACGGAAGCAAAGTATTTGTCGTTCTTAAAGATCTCCAGAGTGTGTGGGTCATCGATATGAGCGAGCGAGGATTTCCTGTCACCAATTATTATTGGAATATAGGAAAAGAAGGAGATACGCTTCATGATGCATACCTTACTCCCGATGGAAAATATTTTATTGCCGCAGTACAAGGTTCTGATTATGTGTGGGTACTCGATACGAAAACAATGAAGGAAGTTGCGCGCGTGAAAACAGGGAAGACTCCCCATACCGGTCCTGGCGCAACATGGGGGAACGTTACCTTTGTCCCTGCGCTTGGCGAAGGACTCATTACCGCGATTGATATGAAAACATGGGCACCGAAAGCGTCGATAAAAACTGCAGGACCAGGGCTTTTTGTACGCAGTTACCACAATGACGATTCATATCCATATGTTTGGGCTGATGCACCGCTCGCAACAAAAGGAGATGATGAGATCTATGTAATTGATGGTAAAACACTTACGCTCAAAAAGACACTCATACCGATGCCAGGGAAGAAAGCTGTGCATCCTGAGTTTAGTCGGGATGGTAAATACGTGTATGTAGGAGTTTGGGGAGGTAACAAGATCTACGTATATGATTCAATGACGTTTGAAGTGGTGACGACCATTGATGCGGTCACGCCGACAGGAATCTCGAATGTAGGACTCCGTGTTGAAGAACCAGGATTGTAGTTTTAATTTTAATTTTAATTTTAATTTTATAATTCCTTTACGCGCTCAACGATTAAACTCTTCTCTCCGTTACGTTCTGAAACCTTTCCTTTTACTTTAATACAGCGATCAGGGGTTTCAAAAAATTCTTTGTGCGTAAAAAATACTTCAGGAAAGAGAACAAGTTCGAGCGTTCCTGAATAATCGGTAAGTTTTACAAATGCCATTTTGTCGCCTTTTTTGGTGAGGATGGAGCGAATGTCTTCTACAATACCACCAGCGACTGCAACATTGCCATCGCGGAGTGTTTTTACCTTTTCAACCGTGGTTCCAATTGCTTCGAGTTTTTCACGATGTGCATCGAGGGGATGCCCTGAAACAAAGAGTCCTAAAAGCTCTTTTTCCCATGTGAGCATTTCTTTTTTTGCTGCAGGAGGGGCTGATTTGAGACGAAGCGACGGCACTGTTGAGGTATCGGTCATTTGTCCAAACAGTGACGCTTGACCGCTCATTTCCTCACCTTGTGCGCGATTGTACGCGAGTGCTTCTTCCGTGTTGGCGAGCATGACCCCACGTTCGCCGAGACCATCCATGGCACCTGACATAACGAGCGCTTCATATGATTTTTTATTCAAATTTTTATGACGAATTCGTTCAAGAAAATTTGCGAGCGTGCTGTAGTGCCCGTTTGCTTCACGTTCGGCAATAACGGCATCAGAAATATCGGTGCCAAGATTTTTAATTGTATAGAGTCCAAAACGAATTTCCTCTTTGTCGTCTTTGGTTACGATGGTAAAACCGCCAAAACTTGCGTTTACGTCGGGAGGTAAAATAGGAATACTCATGCGCTTTGATTCAGAAATAATTTCAGCAATTTTTTCTGTATCACCACTTTCTGCGGTGAGGATTGCCGTCATATACTCAACAGGATAGTTAGCTTTCATGAAGGCTGTTTGGTATGCGAGGCGACCATAGCTTGCAGCGTGTGCTTTGTTAAATCCATATGCAGCAAATGGTTCAATGAGCGCCCAGAGCTCTTCGGTGACTTTTTTAGAGAGTTTGCCGTATTCTGTAAATCCCTTAAGAAGTTTTTCTTTTTGTGCCTGCATTTCTGCGGGGATTTTTTTACCCATTGCTTTACGAAGTTTGTCAGCATCGAGCCACGAATATCCTGCAAGGTGAATTGCAATCATCATAACGTCATCCTGGTAGGTGATAACACCGTACGACATTGCAAGAATATCTTTAAGGCGTGGGTCGAGGTAGGTAATTGTTGATGGGTTGTATTTACGCTTGATGTACTCAGGGATGGATTCCATCGGTCCCGGACGATAGAGCGCAACCATAGCGTTGATATCGTGAATGGTGGTAGGGCGAAGCTCTTTGAGGTAGCGTGTCATTCCCGCACCGTTCAGTTGGAAAAGCCCCATGGTTTCTCCACGTGCAAGCATCGCAAATGTTCTTGGATCATCGAGGGGAATATGGTCAAGGTCTATGTGTACATCGTGACGTTCTTTTACGAGGCGAATTGCATCCCCTAAAATAGAGAGGTTGCGAATACCAAGGAAGTCAAATTTAAGAAGCCCCGCGTCTTCAACCGCGTGCATATCATACTGAGTAATAATTTTACCACCCTTGGGGTCAAGCTGTGTGGGGGTGAATTCGTACAGCGGTTTTGGTCCAATCACCACACCCGCTGCGTGCACGGAAATGTGACGTACGCATCCTTCGAGTTTTTTCGCGAGGTCAATAATTTCTGTAGTTGAAGCATCGTTTTTATAGAGATCAGCAAGTTCAGGTACGGTCGAAAGGGCAGTATCGATGGTCATCGGAAACCCTTGCGAGCCCTCGGGAATGAGGCGCGAGATTTTGTCACCAATACCGTATGGATGTCCGAGTGCACGCGCTACGTCGCGCACCGCACCACGTGCCATCATCGTACCAAAGGTTCCAATTTGTGCGACGTTTTCAGAGCCGTATTTTTGTCGCGCATAGCTAATAACTTCGTCGCGACGATTATCGGCATAGTCCATATCGATATCAGGTGCAGAAGGGCGTTCTGGATTCAAAAAGCGCTCAAACGGGAGATTGTATTCAAGCGGGTTTACGTTGGTAATACCAAGAAGATAGGTGGTGATAGACCCTGCAACGGACCCTCGAATGTTCGTGAGGATGTTGTTCTCTCGAGAAAAGCGAAGAAGGTCTCCCACTACAAGAAAGTAGGGAGCATATCCTTTGTCGCGGATCACCTTGAGCTCGTATTCAATACGATCTATAACGTTGCTGTCGTTTGCATCTAGTCCGCGCGTGGTAATACCTTCGTACACGAGACGTTTCAATTCGCTGTTATAGTCCGTTCCCTCGGGAATTTTTAAATCAGGAAATACCCATGAACCAAGAGTAAGTTCGATATTGCACATATCGGCAATCTTTTGCGTATTCCAAACTGCTTCAGGTGTTTCCTTAAAATATTCAAGCGCAGTTTCTGTATTGATGAATGAAAAATCATCAACGGCCATTGAAAAGCGATTTTCGTCTTTAAGGTCGCCGTTGGTTTGAATCGCGAGCAATGTTTCGTGTGCGCGCTGGTCTTCGTGGTGAAGATAGTGTGAATCTTGTGTTGCGACCAGCGGGATATCGAGTTTTTTACTGAGCGCAATGATATGGTCGCGTGTTTTGTCAAAATCTTCTATCCCTGGATGATGCATTATTTCCAAGAAATAATTTTCTGCACCAAAAATTTCTTGATGTTCACGGGCAATTTTTTCAGCTTCTTCGAGATCTTCGCGACGAACGGCACGAGAAAATTCACTTCCGAAACATCCCGAAAGGCAGATGAGGTCATTACTATATTTCCTTAATACTTCTTTGTCGATGCGTGGTTTATAGTAGAATCCTTCAAGGTTGGAAATAGTGACGAGACGGATAAGGTTTTTATACCCAGCTTCATTTTTAGCAAGCAGGGTAAGGTGAAAACGCTCAGTGTCGATACCAGGGCGTTTGTCGTGACGTGAACCAGGGGTCATATATGCCTCAACGCCAATAATAGGCTTTATACCCTTTTTTTTGCACGTTTTGTAAAAATCGATTGCCCCATACATATTCCCGTGGTCGGTAAGGCCAACAGCGTTCATACCGTACTCTTTTGCGAGCGCGACCATTTCCTCTACTTTTGAGAGACCGTCCAAGAGGGAATAATGCGAGTGAGTGTGAAGATGTATGAAAGATTTTTGCTCTGACGGGGTGCTCATATGGGATGAGTATACCAGTCAGCGCAAAAGAAATCGAGTAGGGACAGGGTATCGTTTTTGGGTACTTGTTTGTTATGATAAAGGAGTGAAAAAAATACCAGTACAATATCTCATTGGCGTTGACGAGGTAGGACGCGGACCGCTCGCGGGACCGGTGGCGGTAGGAGCGGTGTGTGTACATATTAAGCACCAAAAAATACTAGAAAAGTGGGGGAGAGGGTTTCGGGATTCTAAAAAGCTCTCAGCGCGCGGTCGCGAAGAATGGATGGTGAAAATTAAGAAGGCCGAGGAGGATGGGTTCCTTGAATATTCGGTCGCGTTTGTGTCGTCGCGTGTCATTGATAAAAAGGGGATTGCGCCCTCAATTCGTACCGCACTTTTTCAGTCACTTACGTCATTAGAAAAGTCTAAAATCCAACCTCAGATATCTCGTGTGCTTCTCGACGGGGGGCTTCGTGCTCCTGTTGCGTATGAGGACCAGAAAACAATTATTAAGGGAGACGAGAAAGAGCTTGTTATTGCACTCGCTTCTATTGTTGCCAAAGTGACGCGTGATGCATACATGATAAAACTTGGTAAAAAATTCCCTGCGTACGGCTTTGAAAAGCACAAAGGATATGGTACGCGTGCGCACTATACTGCCATCAAAAAACACGGGATTACCTCGCATCACCGCAAGAGTTTTCTCAAGAAAAAGAAGGAAAGGGGATAACTCAATTCCTTTTTTTTTAAAACACGATATACTAATACTAATTAATTTAATTATTATTACATATATCGCCATGTCCATTAAGCACCTTCGCTTTCTTCCGTTTCTCTTTCTCTTCCTTATTCCGAACCTCTCCTCTGCAGCGACCGAATCAATTCGTGTCATCCGCCAAGACTGTACGGGATATTCAAACTGTTACACTTCACTTTCCGCGTGGGAAGCAGGGGAGCAACGTGATCTTACTGCTACCGACGAAATTGCGGTAGCACGTATTGAAGGCGTATGGACAAACCCTGATACCACCGCAGTAACGATTGATGGCTGGACAACCGATGCAACGAGATACATTAGAATCTATACTACTCTGGAAGCGAGGCATGGGGGAGTGTGGAGTGACGCGAAATATAGATTGTCAGTTAATGTCTGGAATTCAATTGCAATAGACAATAAAGAAGATTATACGAAAATTGAAGGTTTACAAATTTTACATTCCGCTGGGGGAGGTTCTAGCGCAGGTATTAGTAGTATTTTATTTGCTGGTGTAACAGTAAAAGATTCCATTGTTCGAAAAAGTTCGGTAGTGGCAGGAGAAGGAGTAAAAATTATCGGCACCAACATTGCCAATGCTTTTGTAGTAAATACTGTTGTGTCTGGCGGTTGGGACTATGGAATTGATATTGCCACAAATGGCGGTTATGGTTATGCATATAACACCACTAGTTATGGAAATAATTATGGATACAACGGTTTTCACACTCAAAATCTTAAAAATTGTATTGGTGCAGGAAATACCATCGCTGACTTTGCGCGTGTCAGTTCTTATCCAGTCAACATAACCAATTGTGCAAGTAGTGATGCTACGGCAGGCACTTTTAGTGGTACCGGTACTCGAGTAAATCAAACATTTTCTTTTATTGATCCAGTCAACGGCAATTTTCATCTATCGTCATCTGACACTGGAGCAAAAAACTACGGTACAGACCTCTCTACTGACTTCAACCTCTCTTTCTCCACCGACATCGACGGAGAAACCCGAACAGGGTACTGGGATATCGGTGCCGACGAAACCTCAGGTGGGGGAGCGCCGGTAGCAGACACCACCGCCCCATCTATCCCCACCAACCTTTTAGCTACCGTCGTTTCTCCTTCTCAGGTTAACCTCACATGGTCAGCATCCACGGACAACACCGGTGTCACCGGTTACCGCATCTACCGTAACGGTACCCAGATCACCACAACCACCGGTACTACCTATTCCAACACCGGTCTCTCTGCATCAACCCTCTACACTTACACCGTATCTGCCTACGACCTTGCCGGCAATGTCTCTCCCCAATCAACCGGAGCAAGTGCAACAACGCAAAATCTATCTGCCGATACTACCGCACCATCTATCCCCACCAACCTTTTAGCTACCGTCGTTTCCCCTTCTCAGGTTAACCTCAGCTGGTCAGCATCCACGGACAGCACCGGTGTCACTGGTTACCGCATCTACCGTGACGGTACCCAGATCACCACGACCACCGGTATTACCTACTCAAACACCGGTCTCTCTGCATCTACGCTTTACACCTACACTGTTTCCGCCTACGATGCAGCAACCAACGCATCCGCTCAGTCAACAGGAGCAAGTGCCACCACACAAACAGCCACGACAGTTACGACCACCGGTGCCCCTGTTCTCAATTTCTCTGATATTATTTCTGGACCAAAAACTGGCAACACTGATGGGCTTGGTTCTGGTGCCATCGTTTCTATCTGGGGTAACAGCCTCGGTTCATCACAGGGAACTTCTCAGGTATATGTTGGAGGTGTTCCTGCTTCACATATTTACTACTGGGGAAATGCAGACGGTAACCCAAATGCGGGCCCTGCTGATCTCTATACCTATCACAAGATGCAGACGATCTCGTTTGCGATCCCCGCAAATGCACCGGATGGACTTACGAATATCTCGGTAATGGTAAATGGTGTGCAGTCAAACACCTTGCCGTTTACCGTAAGGGCGGGGAATATCTATTTTATAAAAACTGGAGGGAATAATACTGGAGCAGGAACATGGCAGACACCGTGGGGAACTTTTATGGAGAACGGAAACAGTAGGATGACAAACGGTGATATTTTGTATGTTGTTGGTGCATTCAATTCAACCGGTGGGGTAAATGGACTTCTTATAAGATATAATGATTTTCAAAATACTGCAGAAAGGCCAACTGCGGTAATTGGCTATCCTGGTTCTACGGCATATCTCAATGGTTCTTCAAATGGTATCGGTGTATGGGGTTCTCCTCCATACCCTCAATATTGGGTTTTTTCTAAATTAAAAGTAGAAACAATGGAAACAGGAATCTCGTCTATCAAAGGAATGAGAGCGATTGCAAATGAGATAACTGGTCCGCTTGCTTCTGGTCAGTCAGGTGCAATCTCAGGGTCAAAAGATGGTACCTCTGGAGTTAAGAGTTTTGGAAATTATATTCATGATTTCGGATTGAACAGTTATGATATTCGCCTGCATCATGTTTTTTATCTTTCTAACAGAGACGGTACTCCAAACGAAGCATATGAACTCGGGTGGAATTATTTATTGAATAACCATGCCAGAGGAGGACTTCATAATTATGATGAAGGAATCTGCGGTGACTTTACGGGTATTATAAAAGTGCATAATAATGTTGTCGTAAACCAAGCCGGTACTTCGTTTGATGTTGGTGGAAGTGGTGGTGGATATGATGGTACGGGGTGCTTGAAAGTTCCTTTTGAAGTCTATAACAATCTCTTTATTAAATCCGGTCAAACTCCTTTCAATGATCCTGCTATCTCTGTGACCTATTCAGGTACAAAGAGTCATATTAAATTTTATAACAATACCATTTACGGATGGGGTAGCTCTGAGGCAGTCTATATTCAAGATAATGGTTCTGCTACTTGGAATTTCGGGGGTACGTTTGAATGGATAAATAATATTGTTGTTGATACTGACAATCTTCCATATTCTCATTCTGTTTATTACAAGACGCCGTCGGTTAGCAGTAATAACATCTGGTATAATGGTGGTGACGGAAACCCATCGTCTGTACCAGCATGGGATCCAACTGCCTCATCAGCGAACCCTTTATTTGTAAATCCTTCTGTCGGTGACTTCACTCTCCAGTCCATATCATCCGCCATCAACGCCGGCTCATCACTCGTCTCATCCCTCGTCACCCGTGACTACTTTGGCATCTCCCGTCCCCAAGGTTCCGCCTACGACATCGGTGCTTTCGAATACTGTACTAACTGTACGACGACGACAACCACGACACAACCAACAGGAGACACCACCGCCCCATCTATCCCCACCAACCTTTTAGCTACCGTCGTTTCTCCTTCTCAAATTAACCTCAGTTGGTCAGCATCCACGGACAACACGGCAGTCACTGGTTACCGCATTTACCGTAACGGTACCCAGATTACCACCACGACCGGAACTACTTACTCCAACACCGGTCTCT